>JAABUS010001615.1_pt1 | contig 47832 bp, 14 predicted proteins | sample 5560161 | NCBI WGS metagenome assembly JAABUS01 (sample SAMN10711885, study PRJNA513376) | rock metagenome | isolation source: Antarctica rocks | place: Antarctica: Victoria Land, Trio Nunatak nord | collected 2016-01-04 | reverse complement strand
TCTTGTGGGATGGCTAGTGGGGGGAGTCTGAAGGGAGGGGGAGATGGGATGGGGTTTGGGAGTGGTTAGGGGTGTTGTGGGCATCTAGTTGTGGTGTGAGTAAGGGGAAGGGATATATACGTGGCTGTGGAAGCGAGTGGATAGCATGTGAATTTATGAGTTTGATGGTAATGCAAGGGGTTGGGGATGTATAGGTTGTGATGGCGGGTCGGATAAGGAATAGGAGAGCCTTGCATGACGAGGAGACTAGTGCTGGAGAACAGGGAGATTAAGAGGTAGTACTTGGCAGCCCATCTTTTCTTCCTCACTGTATTCGTCTCTTTCGACCCAAGAATCCCCTCCATTCCAGCTCCAGCCATATAGATAGGGAAAAGTTAGGCGGCTTCGTAGGTTCTGGCGACTCTTACGGTTCATCGTTGATTACCGGTGGCTTCTATCGATCGAGGCAGGCGAGCTGGGCAGTGGCTAATGCGTATGTATGTTGAGTGAGGTACAAAGATGGTAGTATGGAGACTAAGAAATAGTGTTGAGATTCTCTCATAGGTAATGTCGATGGCTCGTTGGTGGATGTGGATTGGTGTGGGAGGTTTGGGGTAGAGGCGCGATATAACAGTATGCAATTTGAGAAGAGGAAATGGAGGTGTGCTGTCATAGATGAGGCGGGCGTGTCTGCTTAATGGCTCGTGATGTGCGTGTATCGAAAGGGTCGATGTGGTGGTGCTAGGAGGGAATGAAGAACTTTGTGTGCATTCTAATCATGAAATAATACCGAAACTTGGAAGGAAGCAAAATTCGGACGACTGGCTGGACCACAACCCATAACTCCGCCATCCTGACAAACGTATCGACGAAAAGGCGATAGAGTGGTAAAGCAGTGACAGGCTTTGCTAAAGCGGCAAGTCCTTCGAGAGTATCTATACTTTCAGCTAGGAAATTTTAACGCTTATGTACCAGAGAAGCGTACTCAAGAGGACTTGTATCCTACTGGTGCCAAGGTATGGAACAACGACACCAAGTGAGGTAGCGAGAGGAGCTGGAGATGCTATGAGAAGGAGTGATGTTGCCCGTAGATGGGTGGCGTCTTTCTCGCCATCTAAGATATTGGACAGCATGTAGTCAAATGGGTCTGCTGTAGGTTGTTGGTCTTGGAATAGTGGCTCTGCCTTGTACTTCTTGCTGTAGATCATGCTCTTAATTGGAAGAGCGTTTGTGTGGTGGCTAAAGCCTTTTGGTGCCGTCACGGAGAGTCTTTGTATGTGGGATGGTCTGCTCTTGTCCCGAGGGAAATCTCATTGCTATACTTGACATCCACGGACTGAGAGAAGTTGCAAACTTTGACTTAGTGGCATGTACGTCATTCTTCGTCGCGTTGGCGGAGTGCATGGGATGAGTAACATTTGCGGACGGAGAGAAACTGTGGGAAAGAGAAGACTATATCTGTGGGAAGAGTATTGATTACGTCCGCTACTTGGGAAATCTACTCAAGATGTTCAATTGCGGAATTGCGACGGGGACTGTCGTGTTGTATCCCGAACATTGTAGGAGAATGCATTCTCAGGGGTTGACCCGCTCAAATATATTGTGAATATCTTCTCCGGGAGTCCTCGCTGTGCTGTTTGAGGACAATTAATCATTCCGAGTATAGGACATCATTGATCATCCAGCTCATCCTCAGGGCGTCGTACGACTTTTCGGGAAGTAAGAAGAGATGCTACACCAGATCTAGCCTCTAAATGGAATTGTAAACTTCCGATACCTTCGCCTTCAGTCACTAAGTACTTCTCCACGACGTACTGCGTCATTGTTGAAAAAGATATCGTACAGAATAGCAATATATGTATCCCCTACCATTGTATAGAGAGAAGGTGACAATTCTTTCCTGGTAACATTTTCGTTAGATCGTGAATGATAATCAACGACCGATGGGTGCTAGAGGCTAAGATTTAGCACTGGCAGTTGTGCCTGGGCTAATTGATCTTAAGGATGACTCGGTGATCTGAGGGCTCATAGACCAAGATCCTCATCATTCTGCTCCACCGCCTCCTCCAAATCCCGCTTCCAATGCCCCTGCCAATTGCTCTCCGCCCTCTCGTCCCAGTCAGGGTTATGAGCTTATTTCATGACTGATTGAAGCGTCTCAAAGTCGGTGGCATATCCGGTTGTTTCCCAATTTCCGATCAATGGCCAGAGCGTTTCGCAATCCTCAGGGCTAAGACGGGTAGGATCGCTGGTGCTAACGGTGTTTTCCCTAGTCACTACCACGACAAGCCGCCTGGTCGGTTTCTTGATATAAGACTCGATTGCGATAGCGAATTTACGGAACTCGGGCTCCTTATTGAAACACTCCTCGAGCACAAACATCGCAGTAGCATCGAACAGGAGACCGAAATAGGAGTCTTGGGGTCTTTTGCGCTTGAGATAAAACCCCCCATAATCATCCCATTGAGGTCTCTTCAACGGGAAACTGACGTCTGCGCCGCGCGCGATTAAGGCTTTGGTGACGTCGAAAACAGTCTTGGGCGTGAGCATGAGATGGAGGTATTTATCGTCAAGCAATATTCCCCCAGATCTCCCGTTCGATTCAATATATTTCACACGCAGATCATACAGGAGTTCGAGCCATCGCGCCCAAAAACATTTTTGCTTGCTGATATTAGAGCTCACAGGAGCCACCACGGCCATGGGATTGGCACCCTCGGGTAACAGGATTCGTATCAGATCCTGACAGCTTCGCGAGCAACAACAGAGCAAGTAGGTCTCTACAAATGCGTCGTTGGCCCATAGCGAACGCGTTCGCGAATCGGTGTCCGAATCTGTGTCAATCTCAGGAGCTGAATCTATCTCAGGACCCGAGTCCATCGGGACGTCTGAATCCCGCCGCAGACATCTACCCAAGATCTGGCGATAGCTCCACGCGCGTAGATCATATTCTACGCCTTCATATGACTCCCCTGATTGACTGGGTTGAGTCCACTTTAAATTGGCTTGGTTGTTTATATTCGTGCAATACTCATTAAAACCGGGAAAATCCGGAGCATCTCCCTGTGATGCAATTGAGATACCAAGTCGTTCACAAACGTAGAACGTCATGCCCACAGCTGCAGCCATGCCAACCTCGTCGATCGAAGTCCCGCCTTCGTCGATCATGAAGGCTTTTATCATGATCCTGTAGCTTTTGATGTTAGTGTCATCTACCGCAGAGTATCTCCGGACAAATGATTCATATTTTAGTGATCGCAACATAACAAATTGAGCAGCTTCGACGAGTCGTTCGGCCAGAGAGACATGTTGAAGAGCGACGCCGAAGACGTAGTACGGAGGAGGTGGGAAGGTATGATCGCTGTCTGGTTTATCTTCATCCGAGAACTGGGCGAGCTGGGCAAGTCTGCCTCTTGCAATGGCAAGGTGCACTTGTGGCATGGTGAAGCCGTTGCCAGCTAGAAATGACCTGGCTTTGTCGTTGCAACACAAAAAATCTCGAACAGTCCTATGAAGAAAATTGACGTCCATGTTTAGGAGTGGCCGGTTGTTGGGACGTAAGTCAAACTCTGAGTGACCCTGGGCGCCCGGGGTAAGCTCCAGGAGGCCCGCAGTGTGTGATGACAGTTGAGTCCTCAAGGTCTCGCAACCCAGGACGATTTCGCTTGAGGCAACCTTTTCGTACATAAAAGAAGCATCTTCAAAGTCCCGCTGTGAGCGAATGAGATGTAGGCTACAAAGAGTCAACGTAGGAGGAAGCGACCAGCACCAATCGCTTGCACGATCTGATGAAAGTAAAGCAATTTGTAGATATCGTGCGGCATCTCGTCGGTATGCAGGCTTGATACGATTCAGCATAAGCATGAATAGGCTCTCAAGTTCAAGAGGAAGACTGTCTACTATCTGTGCAAGCTCAGCCAGATCGGCGATGCCTTGCAACCCATCGCGGACATCTCTGACGGCGATGACAGCCCATAGAAATACTCCGTTGGCTCGCTCTACGATCTTATCCAGGATATCGTTAGCTCGATGTCCATCCTGCTTGTTGTGAAGGACACGTTCTTGGATCAAGTCAGACAGTTGGACACCGGCATAAGCTCGAATACTATGGTATGTCAAATCGTGCAACCTCAAGCCAAGACCTGCATTGAAAGCTTCTTCAAAGACTGGCAGAGGGCGACTTGAAAGGCAGATTTTCACATTTGTCTGGTCCGCTAGATCTTTGATCGTTCTGATGACACTATCGTATTGGCCGTCGATTTCGTCTAGTCCATCAATAAACATACATATGGCTACCGGTGTCTGCGATTGTTTCAACATGGTAGACAGAGTAGCTAGGAGTCGACTCTCGTTCCAGGCATGTAGCGGATCGATCTATGCAGGATTATTCAATAGAGTGTATTTACTACCAAATTTTAGCTCACCTTAAGACAACCTACTAGCTCACGGCATTCCGTCAGCATCTGGTATATCAGCGAGCGAAGGAGGCCATCAATAGACTTTTGCTGCCTGGAACTAGCAGCCTAGAAGAAATATGATGGAGTCAGTAACAGTCCATTGGGAGAGCATTCTTTTAGGTACTCCAGTCTGCGGCCGTCTTGACATATATAGTTCATCAGGGTGGACTTTCCAGAACCCGCTTTTCCGTTGATCCAGTACAACCCTTGCCCTGACTTGAGCCATACACTAAAGTCGTCCCAGAGAGATCCCTGTCCTTCATCAACGTCCTGGTTATCCTCACCTATCTCTCGTGCTCGCGGCTTCTGGAAAATCCAGTCATAACTATCCTCGATGCCATCGAAGACGTGGCCGACCTGCTCTTGACGAGAAAAAATGTCAGGATATAATAGACTTCTAGTAACCTCATCGTACAGTCGATCACCTAGGCGGAGCTGCTCCAGTTGATGAACCTGTGCTGTAATATGAGAGCGTGTCTGATCCGATTCCTGGGCCGTAAGCGTAGCCAAGGATGTCTGCGAATCCGCCAGACATGTAACTACTTGCTGCAAAGTTCTGTCTAAGCTTGCGAAGCACTTATCGTTGCGTAGGCTTTGCGCCTCAAATTGGTGACTGCAGCTGGTCCATTAGCGACCAAAGTGCCAGCTTAACATGGTTTGATGGTGCCTGACTCCTGGCTGGCAGGTGCAGCACAACTTCGACCGCTACACTACGAAAGTCTCCTCAGGCGTAGTACGTACCTCAACCTTTGGAGCAAGGATGTCTCCAAAGTCGATTTATAAGTCGCCAATTGCTTGCTGATCTCCTCGATCTTAGGCCTTTTCCATATAGCACGAGCCGTAATGCGAGTTGCCGCCAGCAAGGAAGTGCGGGGGTGAGAGTTGAGCTTGCGAAGCTCGTGTTGTAGCGCAGTCTTCACATTTTCGTCCTAGATCTATCAAGTTTTTCTCGTCACTAGTCAATTCAGACGAATACGTTGGGGAGCTTCGTAGAGAATGTTGCAGTGACCCAGTAAGCTTGCTCAAGTGGCCTGTTGTATATTCCACGTCGTCGTAGCTGCTAATAGAGTCTCGTCGATATACTTCCCGAATGATGCTTACAGTGCCAATACCGAAATGTTAGTAATTGTACCACAGATGCGACGAGACCAATGCCCGTGACAGGATCCATAGTTGTATGGGCTGAGGCTCTTGATCCGCACACAAAGTATGACTTTGTCGACAAACAAAAGTACTATCCAACGTAACCGTGGGTGCCCCACCAAAAAACGGCAGGCGCTTTTAGGTGGGCCACACCTCACCCGCCTAAATTAGGACATTTTTCTAGCATCTATTATAACTCCATCGCCACAACTTCAAATTATATAAATAAGGCGTCAAATAAAAGCTCTTATCGTACTCTATAAATTATTTATAGAAAGTTAATAAATTAGAGAAGAAATGATGGATTTTTAGGTAATAAGGGTAGACTGATAGCGTCGGGTCGATTAATCGAGTTCGGGTCGATTAATCGACCCGAATCTTGGCGATTCGAGTCAACCCGACCCAAAAGTCTTGGCGAGTCGATTCCTAAAGTTGAAATCGAAAACCAAGTTGGGTCGAGTCAATTCCTAGGATTAAAATCGAAACCTAATTCGAAAAAATCGACTCGAATTGCTAAGACTATTTAAATAATTATATTATAATTATTAATAGTTAATATATAGTTAATAATCAATATATTCTTAACAATATTTAATTATTTAAATTATAATAAGATAATACATTATAGTAATGCATTACTACTTTTTAAAAAGAAAATAATTAAATCGCATCTATAGAGTCTATAGAGTCTATAGATGCAAATTATTAATAAATTGCATTATTTGTATCTATAGACTCTATAGATCTTATAGATACAAATTATATCTTAATATTAATTATTTAATGTTTTTAATAGCATCTAGTACGCTTATAGATGCAAATTATATCTTAATATTAATTATCTAATATTTTTAATAGTATTTAGCACGCTTATAGATATAGGTAATGCATTATAGTAATGTATTATTGTTTTCTAATTTCTATAATAAATTAATAATTAAACAATATTTATAGAATTTAATTGGAAAATCTAAATTTAAACTTATTTTATACTATTTTTAGTATATCTTGGCATAATAACGTTATTTTCGATTTCTTAACAATTCGATTCGATTTCTAATATTGGAATCGAATATCGACTTGAGTCGAATCAAGTCGATTCCAAAATAATAGGAATCGACTTAAGTTTTAGATCGATTTCTAGGGTTGAAATCGTCGAGTTGAGTCGATTCCTAAAGTTGGAATCGAAACCCAACTCGACGATCAATCTAAATAAGGGAGACAACTCTTCGAGATCAAAAAAACACCTTTTCGAGAAAAAAATTATTACGAATTAGTAAAACAAGCAAAGACGCATTTATAAGATCGATTCTAAGTATTCATAAAATTCTTTAATTATATGCAAAAAACTATAGAGAAAAATCTACAAATTAGGTCTAAAAGTAAGATATTTGTAGAGTCTTCTCTTAACAAATTTAGACATTTGTTTTCTTCTTTTTCTTATTGTTATTTGTATAAAATAAGAGCTAATTCAAAGTATTGCGTTATTTTATATAGTAATATCTTTAAAGTTTATACGCAAATACAAAGTTATTATCGACGATTTTTTCTAGAGCTCTAAGTTGCTCTAAGCAAGCTAGCAAGACTAAGCACTTAAGAGTTACTATGCTCTAAATTCGACGTTTGCGATTATTTGAGCGCTCAAAATTTTTAAACAACATTCTTTGAACGCTTTGCAAAAGATCTTATTTAATCAACAAATTTGTATTTTTGTAAAAAGACTCGATCTTGCATTTGTTATATATTAAAAAGTATTATTAACTCTATAAGTTCGTTGTATACAAAATGTACATATCGCGTCAAATTTTATAATTGATTTGTCGCTTTTATTAATATCGATTGCGATCGCAATATTTGTTTGTTAAAATAAACTTTTTGTTTATATTGATTCTATAGCTTATGTAGACGTCGTTCGTCTATTTGTTACTTTACAACTTTAAGCGCTAAGAACGCACTATATATTAAAAGAGCTCTAAGACGTCGTGAATTGCGTAACACTACTAAAACAAGTTCGAAATACAAATGTTAAAAAAACATTTGTAGCTTAACGTTATTAACTTTGCTAATATTGTAGATACATTAACAATCTACAATACAACAAAGAATTATAATCTAAATTCAATCAATTAATTAATTAAGCTCTATCGCTTCTTTGCGATTATTTTTGTGCATTATTATAACAATAATAATTCGATTGTTAATTTTGATTTTTGTTCGTAGAGTGTAACAATTTAATCGTTGCATTAATTTAACATAATTGCTTGCGTTGTATACGATCTCAAAAGTTGTATTAATATCTATATTGTTTTTGTTATGTTGTTTGTCAATATAGCACATTAAGTTTTGCTTTCTTTTAATAGACAACTTGCGTCGAAATTTAGTTTAATTTTCTCTCTTTAACATTACGATCTTAATTGGTTTGTTATTTCGTTTAATATATTAAATTGTTTATTTCTTATATTTGAAAAATTGCTCGTCTTTAAAATGATTTTTTTAGTGTTATAAGCAATAATTAGTTCAAGCTTAATTAAAAAAAGACTATATATTAATAAATTTACGTTTGAAGTTGCGTCTTTTTCGACGTCGACGTAATCTTTAATATTATTTTTATTTATTTTTGTCTAGTTGCTTTGATCAAAAATCTTTGAAATATTAACATATTTCTAATAGCGTCTCAAAAAAAATAGAAACTTATTAATTTTTTTTTATGTATTGACGATTCGATTTGCAATTAATTTTTCGTTAATTGTTTGTAGTTAAATATTATTTTAAATGTCTACTTTATTTAAATATTGCGAGTCTTTATTGTTTTTATAATCGAATTCGAAGTTATTGTTATTATTGATATAATCGTTGATCTAATTATGTTAGAATGTTGATTTAAAGTTTGATTCGATTGTTTGTATTACGTTTATTTACATTAGTGTTAGCTTTATATCTCTATATATTTTTGATTAATTTTCGCACAATAGTTGTATAGATAAGTATGCTTATCTTATTATTGTTATTTTTTTTATTGTTATCGCTCTCATAATTGTCGTATTTTTCGTTTTATTTTATAATTAGTTACAATTAATATTATTGCTATTTTAAACGACCTTTTACGAAAGACGAAATTATTGCATTCTTATAAAAATCGTCGCTTAATATAACGTCGTTATTTTAGTTGTTTTTATTCTAGTCTATAATTAGCTTACGTCAAATTCTTCGCATATAAATAGTCGCATTATTGTTTTTCGATCGTTATCTAATAAATCAAAAGAATTGTTCGAGACATTTAAATTAACGTCGATTTTAACGCATTATTTCTTAATGTTAAAGTCTAAATAAATAAAAATATTATCGAAACTATTTGTTATAACGTTTGACGATATATATTTATAATCGAATCGCTTATAAAATTTAATCGCGAGCTTGTTAATTTGCTTTCGAAGTAAATATTCTATAAGTTGTTGCTTTATAATGAGCAATTTATTTTACATTTTCTTCGCATATTTAATTATCTCTACTATATATTAATGTTAGTTTGCTAAAATCGATAATTTAAACATATTATTTTTGTTCGATATAAATCTACAAGTCTTTATAAAGAGATTAAACGTTCGCTTTATTAAATAGTAATAAATCGCATTAAATATAAATTAAATCAATTTTAAACTAATTAAGTCGAAGAAGACTTTTATGTTCTTTTAACAATCGTAGAATTATTTGTCGCTCTTCTCTTTAAAGAAGCAATCGTAAATTACTCTACTAAAAATATTATTTAAAAATCGATTATTGTTGTTTACTTCTTTAAGCTTCTATGTAACATTAATTTTAATCTATATAATCGTAAAGATATATATCGAATAATGTAATAAGTTTGCGAATCGATTTTTCAACAATAATTTTTTCGCTTTGTCTAAATTATTTTTGTGATAAAAATTATATTTATTTGCAATTTGATGTCAAATTCTCTTTATTATCGCATAACGAAATTCGCTTATATAATTGTACAATTGCAATTGTGTTATCGCTTGTTCGTTAATCTTAATGTTCGAATATAAATACTTATCTATATTTATAATTCGTTAAAAACGAATTAATTTTATTTTTGTTTCGTAAATTAAGAAGATTACGATGCGTTGTCTAAACACAATTTATTAGTTTCAAAAAGAAGCTCTTAATATTTTTCGATTACGAGATTACAAATTTAATGATGTAATCTTCAATAATCGAAACAACTAAGAATCGTTTAGTATTTATTAAGATTTTTTTATAATTAAACTTCGAAAATACTACTCGTCGCGACAAACTCTTTTATAGATAGATTTTTATTAAGTTTTCGCGTTAAGCGTTATCGAACTTTCGAAAAAACGAACTCTTAAAAAATTAAATTGATTGCGAGAATTTTGAAATTGACGCAAACTTGTTAGCATTTCGTGAAATCAATAAGTTTGCGAAGTTGAAGACAAGTTTTTTAGACTATAATGGCGCTATTAATTATATATTAATTCGTGTAATTTGTATTATTTATTATCGATATAATGCGAGACGACTTGTCTTTATAATATAAACATATATTGTTTTTTTTATTTACAATAAAGCTTTTATGTTGAACGCGTTTTCTAAGTTTAATGTTGACATCTTTGTCTTCTTTATTGTTGTTGTTAATTGCGAGTTCGTCTAGTTCGTTGTTGAACACATTAGCAAACATTACAATTTTCTTATGTTGTTATTATATATACGTTAGCATCGTTTTCAATTAAATTTGCAACAAAATTTACTAAATTATTGAACAAAGACGTCAATATAACTCTTTCTTTTTTTTTATTAATACTATTGTTTATAATAAATATATATTATATAAAATTCTTATATTTTGAAAGAAGATTTGCGAATGAGTTTCTTATTAATATGCGAAAAAGAGTGTCAATCTAAGTAGATAAATTAATATAGAAAGAAATAGAAGAAATCTAGAAGATTAAAATTATTTATGTAGATTATAACAATTTTCTTAGCGTGTTCTTTTTGTACGTTGAGCTAAAAATCATATTTTAATTTAATCGTTTAATAACATGTTTTAGCAATTATTACTTAACAAAGATTTTTAATTTTTAAGATTATTTACTTTGTCTTAAGACGAACGTTATTAATTCGTGTAAAAAATATATTTTACAAAAATGTCTAATTATTGTAAATTATTATTTAATTCTTTAAATTACTATTGTGTAAAATTCTTTTAACATCGTTTTTATCTCTTTTTTTAATTTTAGAAGCGCAATTAATGTAAGTTGCGAAAAACGTAATAATGCGATTAATTTTAATAACGAATTAAATTTTAATTGTAACTCTATTTTTGATCTTCTATCAAATGTGAATACGAGCAAGATATTTAGTTATAAATAATCACGTATTAATTTCGTAGAAATGCGCTAAAATGTATTTATTAAATTTTAATTAACTCGTTTGAAAAATGATCTTTTCTCTTTAGAATCAAAAGAATAATTTGAAATTTATAAATTTAATTGTTTGCTATATTACGATCGTCTTTTTAATTATGTTTTTGTTAATGTTTTTGATTGTTGCGATCTCGATATCTTAAATTGAGCTCAAAAGAACTCGCAAATGCTTCGCTTTAATTATTACGCTAAAATAAAGAATTTTATGTAACAAAGATACGAACTTAACAAAATTAACAATAAAATTACTATTTTGTCTTTTAATTTTATTAAGAGTACGCGATATATAAGAGCGAGAAAGCAAAACTTCTTTGATCTTGCTACGTAATTTAATTACGCGTTATGTGCTTAAAAAGTACAAGCTTATATATATGTAATTTTGCGAAATCTTAAGTCTTTTTTCGATTGTAATCGTATTTGCGTTCAATTAACTTGTTATAATCTTTAAACGAAGATTATTAGAGACAAGTGTTATAACACAAGAATTTTTATATCTTGATTCTTACTATATTTTAAAAACGATAAAATCTTTTAAAGTTGTTGATTACGCGTATCTTGTTTAATTCTTAAGCGTCAATTTTTTATTTATATCGCTTTCGTTATAATTATTAACTAGTTCTAAAATCAATTTCTTCGTTATATAAATATAAATATCTAAATTTGCGATTGCTTTAATTACGATTAATTTTATGTAATTTTGTTTCGAAAAAGAATCTACGCATTATTGTTCTTATTAAATTTTACAATAAGATTAACAAAATTTGCAATATTTAATAAGTGTAAACGTTGCTTCGTTGTCTTAAAAATGCGATATAAATAAAGAAACAAAATAAAGAGACTTTGCTTTTAGCAAATTATTATACGCAACGAAACGTTATTAATGTGCAAAAAAGTAAATGTATTTGCTTACAATCTTCCATATTATTAGCAAACTTTTTAATCTTTTAGTTTCTATATTTAGTTATTTTATTAATCGAAGTTTTTTCTTTTTTATTGTTATTATTTTGTCGCTTTTTGAATCGTCTTTGTTATAAAAATCGACAATTGTTTGTTTAATTTCGTTTCTTCGCACTTAGACAACTATAAACATTAGATATGTTTAATTGATTTGCAATTAAATTGATCGAAGTTTTTGTTATGTAATAATTAATATTTATGAGATTATAATATTAAAATACATGTTTTCACAAATAAATATAATTATGTCGCACGAGATTGCATTTACATTTTTATTTACTTCGTATTAATTAATTATCTTCTAATTGCATGCAAATAAATAGACATTTAAATTGTTATTTAATATATTTACTAGAATTTACTATTACGCAAGCGCAATTGCATTTCATCTATTAATGCGCTTTTAAAATTCTAGAACTTAATTATATATTCTTGCAAAAAACATCAACTTTATTGTGAACAATACAACTATAGAAGTTAAGATAATGTAAACTCGTTATTGTTAGAATTAATTAAAATTGTTTAATAAATATATGTATAGCGTTATCAACTTTAGTTAATGCATTTTATTCGAAAGCAATTTTCTATATTAAATTTTATTTTGCAAGTTGTTTCTTTTTAGCTATGTAAACTTTATCGTCGTTTAAACGTAAATTAATAACGATTTAAAGCATTAAAATCTCGAAATTACTTAATATTGTTATTGTTTATTCTTAAGAAGACGTTATTTTGTTATAAAAAAGTCTCGAAACTCTTTAAATAAACATTAGTATAGCTCTTACAAAAGCTTATAAATATTCTTAGATTTTTTTCAAAAACGATTTATTTTATATTTTTTAAAATTCAAACAAGTTTTTAATCGAATTACAAACAATTTTTTTTTCGATTTTCGATCAAGTCTCTTTTACATTTTACGAAGCTTTTTTATTTTTTTATTAAATCTCTTTAGCATTTTATTAAGTTTTTTTATTTAAGTATTAAGCATACTTTCTTTATGTCTTCTAATAGCGTAATTGATGTTGCAACTCTTTTAGTAATTAGCAACAAACTTTATATCGAAAACACATTTATTAATTTCGCGAAAAATTTGATTAAATAATGTTAAAATAATACAAATTCTTTGTAAATTATAAGTCAAATTCTAACAATTTAAGACTATCTTTTTAGCATCATTTTTTTTGTAAAGAATATTTTGATAGAATTTAATAATTAATTGAACGCATAAGTTAATCAAGACGTCAATTTTAGAGCAAATATTAATCAAGATTTTAATTGAAAGATCTTTCGCACTTAAGTAGCTAACATTGCGCAACGAAGAACAAAGAAAAATAATTAAGCTATTAAAATTATTCTTAGAATTAAGAAGCGTTGATTGTACAACTTTGTTAATACTTTTTTTAGACGTATTAGCAATGCGTATTCTACAATAATCGAAATTCTAAAGCTAGCTTAAGAAATAAACGACATCAATAAAGTAATTAAACGTCTTAAAATAATAATGTACGATCGTTATTTTAATTATGCTATTAACGATTAAGAAATTAGTACGTTTTCTAACTTTTTAAGATTCGACTTTTAAGTTGCATTTAATCGAGACTAACTTAATCGATCGACACTAATTAATCAAAAATTAGTTAATATTAATTTGCGACAAAATTATATTAGCATCTTTCTTGTATTGCGTATTGCCAACGATTTATTTATTTAATTCGTTATTTCTTGTTTTAATTATAATCGTTTTTAAATTGTTAAGTTGTTTTCGTTAAATGCGAAGCTAAGCTTAATTATATCTAAGAGTGATGCAATTATTCAATTATTAATAGAGCAATCTTCAATATTTTCTTTTCTAATCGAAAGATTCTTACGAAATTCTTACATCGAAGATTTTTATAGTCTTTTCTCTACGTTATAACGTCGATCAATTAATAGCTATATTCTAAATAGTGTTTTATTATTACTTAAGCGTTCGATTCGTAGTACATTATATTCTTCTTCGAAACTAAAACGTTCACAAATCTTTAAATCAAAATTTTTGCAAATTTTTAAATCGAAGCTTTTGAAATCGTTTACAAAGCGCGACAACATTTATTGTGCATCTTTAAGAAAAACTTTAGTAAATCGAAATTTTAATTATAATTAGACTAAATCTATGCAAGTTGACGAATTAAATTTATTTAATAAAGATACGAATCTATTTAATACAAACGCAAATAATAATTTTTTTGAAATTGCTACGAAATACATTCTAGTTGACGTTGTTTTCGCTACAAGTTATTATATATGCGTAGACATCGATGCAACAATTTGTTATAAAATTAATACAACAATCGTCTACATTTTAAGTCTTCTAAAAATATTTAATAAAGCTCTCGAAATCTTAAGTTAAGACGAAGACGAAAATCGTTTATATTGTTTTTATCGAAATAGATTTGCAAATTTGCTAGACGTCAAAATAAGCAATTCTTTAATTGTTAACAAGACGCTCTAGAATGCGTTCTTTAAATCTATTAAATTCTTAAACAATAAGCTTAGAATTAAAGCTTACATTTTTGCGCTAATTGTTGCTCTTTTAATTTTAAGAAAGATTTTAAACATTACAAATTCTTAAGAGCTAATTAAGAACGAATTACACTTTCTAATTTAAAGAAGCTTAAAAATCGACTTCTTGCATCTAGAGCGTTATCGCTTTAAGCAAAAAATAAAATTATTATAATCGATACAACTTTTAACTAGCTATACGACTCTAAAATTTAATTAAATCTTAAGTTTAAATTGCGCATATACAATTATTATTACAACTAAATTAATAACAAAGAAGATTAACTTCGTATTAGCTTACATTCTATTTTATAACATATAATCAAAATCGATTTAAAACTATATTTGTTTTATGTTTTATTGCGCAACGATTTACGCATTTTTTTTCTATTAATGTCGATGCCTTTGCGATAGAGCGCTATAGTTAATTTAATATTTTGTCACTTTAATTATAACATTGATGCGCTTAAGAATTACGTCAACATTAAGCAAATAAAATGCTCTATTTGTTTAAATATTAAGATCGACAAATATTGCAAAAAATTTCTAATAAATTTTTATCAATTCTTCGACAAATAAACGAATAATGTTGACGAATTTATTTTTGATTCGAAACTTCTTATTTGCACTTAGCTTATTTAGCAAGAATGCGATCGTAACAATTTATGTTAAAGTTTAATAATACGCAATATAAAAGACATTACGTTCTAAAAGATCTTTATTTCGCATAACAACGTTTAAACGTCAAAGCTTAATTAATTAGTGATTTACTTTTGTTTTGTTGCTATTTTAAACAACAATTTAATTATAAAGACTCTTAATTACAATTTAAACGATATTACTTACTTCTATTAAGAGATAATTGTTGCGTTAATTTGTCTCTTTTGTTGTTTACTTTCGTTAATTCGCATCAATCAACAATTTTTAATTGCACAAAAGATTTTTTGTGTTACGTATATCGACGAAATATTGCTAGATCGTTGTTTGTAAACGTCGAATATACAAATTAAAATCAATTATAAAAACAAAATGCTTAAGTTTGCGACGAAACAATTTAATTATTGCGCAATCGCATGTTAAGTATGCTAAAAAATATATTTTTAATTTTTGAAAACAATAAAACGATAATCTTTGAAGTTAATAGCTACTTCGAACAATATGCTAGCTAACGATCAAGAGTTATCTTATTGTTAATTTCGCGCTTTAATACTTTTAACTTTGGCGCTTTCGATTATGCGCAAACGTCTAACGAGTCTATAAATTTAAACAAATTCTCTACTTTTACGTTTCTCGTTAGTTGATTTTTTGCTACGATTGACATATTTACGCGTCAATTCTATAATCGTCGCAAGTCTAACGTTGACGAACGTTCTAATTTGGCGTCTCAATATTCTTAACTCGTTGCACAAACTTTTTTACGAATTAATACTTTATTAATGCAAAATTCGTCGCAAATGTCAATTTTAATATCTTTGTTTAATTTCTTCGAATTCAACGATAAGAATTTCGAAAAATTAACTCTTAAAACTTGTCAATTTTCTTCGTCTCTTTAACAATTTTTTTTATTTTCTTAATAGTTTTTTACGCTCTTCTAACAATTTTTTTCGCATAATAATAATTTTTTTTTGATCTTTTAGCAATACATCTTTGATCTCTTCTAAAATTAACAATTTCGTTAAATTCGAATATTTGATATCGCAATATTAAATTTTCTTCTTTACAACATCTTTTTACATTTTCTTTCTTTTTTTTGTTAATTTCTTATATTTTATTTAAGATTATGTTTACTCTTTGTGTAGCAATTCAAGATCTTTAACATATTTAGATACGAGTTTTAACAATTTTGTTAACAAATCTTTTTTTTTGCAAGATTCGCAAAACATAAATTTTCTATTTAATTGCTTTGAATGTTTAACTCTTGACATAATTTAATAATAAATAATAGAAGATTATAAAAAGATTTAAAAAACTTAAAGTTTTAATTGATTTTTGTATCTAGCTTTTATAATTAATAAACATCTTTCTTTTACACTAATTTGTTATTTATGTTTTTGTTGTTTTGATTTCTTTGTTAATAGTTTTAAGACTTTAAATTAGTATATCTTATAATTTAAGCGATTTAAATATGATTAACATAGTAATTTCGTAGATAATAGTAGATAAGCTTTAGAATTACGCGATTTTAAAAATACTTTTACGAAGTCTTTTACTAGATGTCGCGTTGTATTCTTTAAGTCAATTGTCAATTTAAACTTTGTTATAGATTTTATTTGCAAGACGAAAATAATTGCGCAATTTAAATTCGTTGTCTCAAAATTAACAATTAATATAATCGCATATTTTATAGACTCGCAATATGTATTTAACGTCTTTTTCAATTAATTTTTTTAATGTTTTAAGATTATATAAAATTAGTTTTTTAATAGTAATGTATTATAAACAATACGACGTTATGCGTTCTAACAACTATATATTCGAACGAATAAAGAGATTTATGCAAGACACTTTATAATAAATAATAAAAACATTGTCTTACTTATTATGTAAAAATTAATAAGAATATTGGGCAAATAAACTTAAATTGTTAATATTTATTTTTCAATAATTCTTTATTTCTTTTCTTACTATATTTTCTTATTTAAAAAATTATTATTTGCGAATCATTATTAACAATATAATAATTAGTATTTTGCATATTTTAAAGATCAACTAGAATTCGCATATTGTAACGATAATTAATACTAACATAATTTTTAGATAGTCTTATTAACTTTTAAAACAACTAAGTGATCTAGATCTTAACAATAATAATTTTTTAAAACAAATAAGTAGTCTAGATCTTGACGATAATAACTTATAAATAACGAACTTAGCAAATATACTATCTTTCTTGAACGATGCATTAACATCAACTACAATAACGATAACGTTTTGTTCGTTTCTAAATATGTTGCATCGCTTTTCGTTATTTAATTGTGCGAAATCGTATACGTTATGTTATAGATTGTCTCTTCTATTAAGTCAAATCGCTTTTATTTATAGATTTTGTTTATTTTGTCTTAAAATCGAAATTAACATCAATTATGTTGTTAGATCTTTACAAAAGCTTATTTTTTCTTTAAATATTTGCACTTCGAACGAATTATACTTCGAACAACTTTAGCTTTATTAAATTAAGATTATTCGCAAGTTCGCTCAAAAGAATAGCATAAATTTAAGTGATATATAAGTCGTCAAAATAACAATAATAACGAAGATAACTAAAAAGAACGCCAAGTTATTAGAGAGAGACATCAAGAAATTCGACATTAATTTAATAAATCTAGATTTAATTTATTTGATAAAGATTGTTTGTAACGAACGACGTCGCATAAAGAAGTGAACGAAGTTGTCTTCATTTATTATTATAAAGAACTTTAAATATTAGCACTTTCTATTAAATTTGCATTAGAGCGAGACATCTATAAAAAAAATATAGCGAAGATAAAATTAATGCGAAGTAAAGTTAATAGTTAATAAAAAGCTTTAGTTACATCTTTTTATTCGTACAATACATAAAGACTTAATTTTGACTCGTTTCGTCTTAATTATAATAGCAATAGCATGCGTTTATTGCGCTTTATAATTAATAAACATAAATAAATAATAATCTCTATACGAGTTTAATGTAGTGCGCATGTGCCAATATAAAGTTATATTTCTATATGCTTTTAACTTACACTAAATAATTAAACTATTAATTGAGAACGTCGTATTAAATTATTATAAAACTTGAAAGACTAGATTATTTTACACAAACACAAGCGATTATGTACTTTACTAGAATTGACGTTATTATAATTTATGTTGCTTTGTCGTTGTTGTTTAAAAACGTATTAGTGTAAGAGTTTAAAACACATAAAGCAATGTCGTTACACAATGCATTTAAGAAGCGTTACTAATGTTTTAACTCGCAATTGTTAAATATTTATTACGTACAATGCGATTGTTCGCTTATTTATACAACGTCTCTTCTATTATAATTTTTGCTAAATTGCGTCGTTGAATTAAAATTGCGAATCGTTTAAAAACAATAAAATAGAACTTAATAAATAAGTTTTGTAATAATTAATTAGCTATAATTCGAAATTTATTAATACGAAAGTCGTCAAAGAATAATCTATAAACGTTGAAGACAAATAACGCGTAATCTTCGACAACGATTGCAACGTTTATAATAAGATAAAATCGATAATTAAAGTTTAGAAAAGTAATAACGTAAGATTTTTCTTGCGTCGTAATAAGATAAAGTCAATCGTTATAATTTAAGAAAATAATAATATATAATTTCTAATGTGTCGCTTTATCGAAGTAAAAGCGCTACAAATATTTCTAAAAAGCGACAACAATGCTCTTGATAAAATAGAGTTCGTAAATATAGTATAAAAAGAGTACAAAATAATATTTTAATAGCGTCGCTTTATTAAAGTAAACAACTTTAAGTCTTTAATATATAAGATCGCATTTTCGAACAAATTTAAAAGATTTCGCATGTTCGTTAAACGAAATAAGAAAATTGACGAATAAATTCGCTTTCGCGTATAGTTAAATTTATTAAACGACAACAAGAAAGACGAATCTTAAAAGAGATTATCGAAAAAATCTTGTGTCTCTTATTAAGATAATTTAATCAAAGTTTTATTTATTAAGCTTGTTAATAACAATTGATTAATCGTTTGTCTTTTCTCGTTTTATTTTTTAGCATATTTTTGATATTTAAGCAATTTAAGTTCTATCTTAAAGTACAATAACAACAATAATAAAAGCGACAAAAATAACAAAAGAGATAAAGTTAACTTTTAAATAAAATAGTCTAACGAATTTTGCGTCTCTTATTGAGATAATTTAATCAAAATTTTATTTATTAAGTTTGTTAATAACAATTAATTGATTGTTTGTCTTTTTTCTTTTTAACTCTTAGCGTATCTTTAATATTTAAATAGTTCAAATTCTATTTTAGAATTTCGCGACAATAGTAATCAAAATAACAAAAATAACAAGAGTGACGAAAATAACAATAGTAACGCATTTGTTTATGTTTAAAGTAAATTTCGATTTACAAAAATTAAAGATTTTGATAACAAACAAACAATAAATGTTTTTACGCAAAATTAAGTTAAAAAATTAAACGTCGATTAATTGTGTAACGATTGCAATATTGTGTTCTTTAAGAACGCAACATTTAAAAATAATAAAAAAAATTAAATGTACGCAAGAAACGATTCAAAGCTTTTGTTGTTTTGTTTGCGAATAATAGATTTGCTTTAAGCAACTATAATGCACAATTCTCTCTTATATTAAATTGTTGTTTAAATAGACTTAAAGTTAATAACAATAAAGAATAATATAAGTTTTTAACTAAGCTTTCTTTAGCTAAGATAAAATAACTATATTATTTGTTATTTTTGTCAATTATAAGTTACATTTGATGCTATCGATATAATGTTAATTTAATTTAGAATAACTTTGTCGCAAGCATTGTTAAACGTACGTAAGAAATTTTAGAAATTAACAATATATTCGAACAAAATGTCTTTAACTTTGTTGTCAAAGTAATCTTTTGTGCAATTGCAAAAAACATACGATTTTCGAATGCTAAAGAGACAAGTATCTATATAAATTCTTTTTTTTAATATCGTTGTTAGAAATTATTTGTAACAATTAGTACTCTTATAAGTATATAAACTTCAATAGCGTATTTAATTAAATAAAGAGATAAATAGAGAATAAGAATTAAGAGTATAATATCTTTTTTGTTCTTTAATATTTAAATGTTATAATAAGATTTATTAAAATTTAATAAAACAACAATATAAAATATGCAAAATTAATAAAAACGTTGTTGAACAAATTGCAAACATTAACAATGCAAGAGCGTTAATCTAAATAAAGTGTGCGCATATATTTCGAATCGTAAATAAATTAAAGCGTCGTCAAAAACTCGCGTAATTTTATTACGAAATCGTTTAAACAATCGTTTTTATCTTCGCGTTTATATATAAAATCGCACTTTTTTTAATCTAAACAAGAGTTATGTTACAACGCTTAATTAACAAGATTTTAATAACAAATTATTATTTCGATCAAGTTATAATTTAATTGTTCGAAAGAATTTAATAATACGTTAGAATTTAGATTGTTAACATTTTACAAATTGCGCAAATTTAAATCTTAATTTATAAAATTAATTTTCTTTTCGTTTTCGCAACGATATCGCAAACGATTATTTTATATTATTGTCTTTTTGTTTAACTTAAATTGTCTTTTCTTTTTAAATGTTTTAAATAAATACAACGAACGCATCTCTTTAAACTTAATAATTCTTATGTTTGAAATTAAACGTTGTTGTTCGTCGAAGAAATTAATAAAGCAATGTAGTGTATAACGTAAATAGCTCGCATTGCAAGAAAATCGATTTAACAAAATAAAAAATGCGAAAGAATTTTTGTTATAAATGCAAGTGCTTAAATTAGTTTACTAAGAGTTTTATCAAAAAATCTTTTAGATTCGAAAGAAAGTTCTAGATTTGCGCCAACTATAATTAAGAATTTAGAAAAATAATAATATTATTATTCTAGATATTTAAGCTAGTTTATTTAGCTAAAAGATAAAGTGCAAGAATTTACAATATATTTGAGACAATATTTGCGATATTTAAAATGCGAAGAAAAATAAAAGAAAAAGAAAGCTCTAAATTTGCGTCGACTATAATTAAGAATTTAGAAAAATAATAATATTATTATTCTAGATATTTAAGCTAGTTTATTTGATTAAAAAATAAAGTGCAAGAATTTGCGACATATTTAAGACAACATTCGCGATATTTAAAATGCGAAAAAAGATAATTAAAAGCTTGTTGCGTTGCTTTAATTAAACAAAAGCGTAACGTAACAATATTATTAGAATTTATTGTTATATGTTTGATTGTATCGAACTTAATAACAAAGTTGATCTTTAAATTGTCTTGTAACGTAAACAACAAAACGTCGCGTAAAAAGTTTTGAATCTTTAGACAACGCATATAATGTTTTTCTTAAACTGTTCGCTTTAATACAAGAGACAAAAGTTATAACAAAGTCAATATTAGATTAACGATAATTTTTTTATTATTAATTTCGCAAAGTTTATTATTTACGTACTTAATATACTTTATAGTAGAATTTTTCTTCAAAAACAAAATAACAATTGATTTGATCTTTATAATGTTAATTGTATTTATTAGAATTGCTTCGACAATCAAATTATCGTAAATTTGTTCAAAAATTTAATTAAGTAAACACAATAATTTTAAACTAGAGATAACGATTTTGCGATATAGATCTTAAGTTGTTAAACAAAACTTGTATTGAACTTATAGATGTAAAGAATCGTCAAAAGAACGCGATACTTTAGAATAATTGTTGCATAAAGTTGTCTTTATATTACGATTATTAATATTATAATTATTAATGTTAAAATTGAAGCTTTTTTGCGAATTTGTCTCAAACGAATTTTTAAGTTTACTATTAATAGCTTAAGATAATGTATAAATTTCGAAATTGCACTTTGCGTTCTCTCTTATCGTAATATTATAAATTGCGTTAATAGTAATAGCTTTACGCGTATTATGTTTTATGAAATTGCTAAATAATGTATTAGTTAAAACATTAACACTTAAGTTCGAAGTACTTTTGAAGTCTACTTTATTGAAATAAAAGTAAGACAATTATGTTGTCGCAAGTAATTAAATAAACAATTTGATATAAAATTTCTAAGACTTTTTAATATTTTACTTTTGATAAATCTTAAAATGCGAAAAGAGATCTTATATATATTTTATTATAATTAAAGATTAAAAGTTGATAGAAAACTCTTTAAGAAGTTGTGAAATATAATTCTAAAAGTAATAAATGTACTTGTAAGATTATTCGCTAGATAAATTATATTAAGAAATAGCTTGTAACTAAAACTCAAAGTTGTCTAACTTCTTAAATGAGTTCTTAGAAAAAGTTTGTTGTTTAATGTAAGTTGTAGAGTTCGTTTTTAAAAAATGTATTAACATACACTTTTGTAAAATTTAGACAAATTAATAAGCGATTAATTTATTACGTTTAAGCTTTCAAAAACAAAGTTCTTTGCAATCGAAAATAACTTTACTAAAATATCGCAAAACTCAAAGAATTCGTTAAAATTGTTAATTTTATAATTAGAGTCTTCGAAGTCGCGCACATTTTGTTTAGAGAGTCGTTAATAAGACTTAAGATAATTTGTCTATCGTTAAAGAATTAAGCGAATTACGTTTTCGACATTATGTTTCGTCGCAAAAATCTAATAAAAACAACTTTTAAGTTCGAAGATTCGTTTTTAGAGCGTTGCAATCAATGCTAAGAAATAATAGCACTTTTAACATTGTGCGTTTGAAAAAATCGTATTAAAAGCAAAAGTTCTTAAATTGTCTAAACAAGAAATATAAAGAAAGTCAAAGTTATAATTTTTTATAATTGATTGTTTCGACAAGTGTTTAATAAAAAATATCTAATTTAGTTCGAATAAATGTACAAGTCGCAAACGAAGTATAAAGTAAATTCGAAACGACATTAAGATTAAAACAAAACTAAGTGTTGTTAAAAAGCAAGCTAGAACGAAGATAAATGCAAAGAACAATGTTGTAAATAAGCGTATTTTCGCTAAATAATAATGTGTGATGTTGTAAGTGCTTAACTTGTGTAAAAGATAAAGATAAATGTGCGTATGCGATCTACTAGTGCAATTTAAATTTTCCAAAATCAAGTTCTATTTTAAAAGAATCAAGCAATCAAGCGTTTAAAGAGATAGAAATAACTTTTTCGAATTCACAAAATACGTGTCACAAAGAATTAATAAAATGTAGTAAAAAAGTCTAGAGCGATTAGTAAAAGATATAAAGTCTTGCGAATGTAAAGAAGATGCAAAATTTAACAAAAGCAATTGTGTAAAAATATGCGCTACTTTATTTCAAATAAAAAAAGAGTTAGTTTCTAAGTCTCTAAATATAAGTTTCTACTATAAAAACGAAAAATGCAATAAAGAGATCAAATCGATCGATATCTTTAAAAAGCATAATGTATTTATTAAAAGCATTGCACAAAAGACGACATTAAAGAATTAAAGACAACGAGAAAATAAAAATTAAAGAGAAAAGAAAAAGTTAAAAGCTAATAAGCTACAACTAATACTTTAAAATAATAATACTAACAAAATGTACAATTGTAATCAAATATAACAATTTTTGTTAAAACATAAGATATCTTTAGCGAAATTGTAACAAACAAATAAAACAAAAATATATCTTAAAATAAAAAAGAAGATAACTTGAGTAAACTTAATTAAGTTCTTAAGCTAAAGAAACATTCTAAAGAGACTAAGATCTAGCATTTTTATTTCTAGCATAATAATCTTGTGAAATATTTGTATAATAACGATAAAACTAATTTATAACTTCTAAGAATTAATAATTATATAATTCTTTTTTAATCTTACGAAAGCGAGTTTGTTTCTTAACATTATCTACTATTTTTTTTGCTAGTATCGACGATGCGAATTTGGAATTCGAACAATTATTTTCTTTGCTTTTAACTAATTCTCGTCTCAAATCTTCTTAAAGTAGAAAAACAAAAAAGTTGTTTAAATTATTAATTAATGCTATAGAATCTCGAGTTACTTAATATGTTATAAATTCTATTTGTGTGCGTCGAATAATGCGATACAAAATTAAGATAAAGAGATCACGATTCTTTAATAAAACAATTATTAAAAATATTAATAACTTGATAAAAGCATTTAATTAAGAGTAAATAGCATTCGTTAAAATGTAATTAAAAGACGTTTTGTTTAAAGCGATTATTAAAAGATGTTAATACGCGCGAAATGCGAAGTACAAGACGCAACTCTATTTAAAAAACATATAAGTAGATCGTTAAAAGCAAAAGAGAATTGAGTTTTAAAAAGAATTAAAGTGAGCAAAGACGCGAACAAATTAATTTGCACAATAAAAAGCTTCAATAAAAGATATCTTTTAATAGATCGAAAAAGCAAAAACGTAAACAAAAATCAAATATCGATTCGATAAAAAGAAGCGTAATTTTCTCTTCTTTAAAATTTGTACATAATTGATAATTTTAAGATCGAAGTTGTAGTCTTCGAACTTAATACAAATTTAAAAAAGAAAATAAGACTAGTTGTTGTCTTAATTATTAACATAGATGTTTAAAGAAATTTGCGTTTAACAACGTTTAATAGCTTTTAAGACGCAAACATTATTAAAAAATAACAAAATCTCGAAATCGTAACAATAAAAAAATTCTACTAAATTAAATCTCTTTCTATCTTTTTTTTTTTATAATTATGCTTTAGCAAGCGATTTTAAACTAGAGATTATGTTTAAGATTTATAAGATACTAAATTATTAAAGCACTTACTTTGTAGAACGCTAATTAAAGAATAAATTCTTCGACACAAACGATTACGTAGAGTTTTGATCAAATATTTATTGTGTAATTATACAAACATTTGTAATTAATAACAACGTTATCAATCTAGTGATTAATTAATTGCTAACGATTTCGATAATTATAATGTTATAAATTAAATACTTAAAAAAAACTCGAAAAGTAAAGAAATTAAAGCGTTGCGTCAATTAATATTTTTATGCTAAAACAATAAATAATTAAAGCAAAATCATTTACGTTGCAATAAATTGAGCTCGAAGTATTGCGTAATTGTTCGCATTTAAAAGATATTTTAGCGTATAATTTATTTAACAATAAAGCAAGACTTAGACTTTAAGAGTTAAAGTTTCGATATTTGCGATAGTTGCAATGTGTACAACTTAAAAAAATGTGCGCTTTAGATACATAATTGGCGACAAAGCAATAACAAAAATAATAAGAAAATTTTTAAGTAAACTTTTTTCGACAAGATTTGTTAAAGTTATTGTATTAACAACAAGAATTTTGCGCAATACTTAACAATAGAAATAAATTATTAAAAATAATAATGTAAAAGACTTTACAACTTAAATAAAAATATAAAGTGTATAATAACTTTAAAGAGAGTAGAATAAATAAAAAAACTAATTATTATAACTTATTTACGAAAAGATTTACAAATAATACAAACACAATTCTTATATATATTAGAACTTTAATGTGTGTATCTTAGAAATTAATATTATAAAATGCATTTATATATAGAAATTGCGAAGCTATATAACAACGCTTTGATAAAATGTTTTTATTTATTTATAATTGTCGCATCAAAAAATATCAAATCTTTTTTTAAAAAAACTTTTTCGCAAAAATTTTCGCATTTTGTTGTTGTTATTAACTATAATTTTGAATTTAATGCATCGAAATAAAGATTGCAAATAAGTTAAATCTATTAATTAAAAATGCTATTGATCAAGTGTTTGCTTAAATAATTTTTATTTTATTTTATTTTAATTAAAAGTTGCTTTAGTCTTCGTAACTTAATACTATTATAAATTTTTTTAATTGTTAATAAAGATATTGTGTTTATAAGACTTTTTTTATTATTGTTAGATTTTTCTTCTTTGTAACTCAAAAATTACGATCGCTTTGTTCGTAAAAAACGCAATTTTAATTTTTTATAATTCTTTTTTCTTTATTTTCGAAATTGTTACTCTTAAAAATAGTTTTTCTTATTATTATCGTTTTTTCTATTGAACGACAAACTTTTTCTTTATTTTTCTAAAATTGTTTGCTAAAACGCGAAGAACTTTCTATTAACGACAATAAATCTTGCGTCTAAGAGCGTTGTCTCGCGACAATAAAACGACTTGAAAAGACAAACGTCGCAAAAAACTAAACGTATAAATAATAAAGAGCTTCTACGTTAACATTTCTAATTTACTTAAAGAATGTATTGACGAACAACGTCAATCTATTTAATGTAAATAAACGTTGTATTGTTGACGTTTACAAATAATTAAAAAAGCGAAAAACTTCAATGCTTCTTATTTAATGCACAAGAAAAAAGTCGTTAACGTTATTGATTAAAGAGACAATATTGTGCGCAATCTAAAGTGTTGTAAATCTAATATTAGTTTAACAAATAATACGATACAATACAAAGATCGACGAATTACGATTCTTCAATAAATTTATTATAAAAAATATTGATGTTTTCGTAACAACATTTCTTTGACAATATATTATTTTAACGAAAATATAGATACGCGACGTTTTTTTGAAAGAGATTCGAATAAAGTGTCGATAAACTCTAATAACAAAATATAAGATTTAATTTTATTGCAAATACATTTGTGCAAGTCGTTTTAAACGAAACGAGATTAAGTTTTAGAACAAATTAGTTTAAACAAAAGCGCAAACAAACTAAGTCGCATTACGAAAAAACTAAATTAAAGATATTTTTTAACGAATTAATAAAATAGAAATATAATGCAAAGATATTAAATAATTTGATGTCGCAAATATTTTGCGTTTCTTCTTTGATATTTGTGTCTTATTAATAATCTTAAAATTAAAATTGTAATTCTTAAATTTAATTTAAGTTTAAAAAAAGAGATACAAGTTATTATCGTTATTATTATTAATTAATAAATTAATAAAGATTCGAATTTGACAACGTTTAATAGATTTTAAGATGCGAGTCTTATTAAAGAATAACAAAATCTTAAAGTCGTAACAACAAAAAAATCGTACAAAAATAAATTCTTCGTTATTTTTTTCAACTTTATAGCTATATTTTAGCAAATAATATTTAATCAAAAATCATATTTAAGATTTAAAAAATACTAAATTGTTAAAGCACTTATTTAAGATCTAAAAATAGATTTTTTGAATTAAACGATTAAGCGAAATTTCGATCAAATGTTTATTGTACAATTGTTCGAACATTTGTAGTTAATAACAACGTTATCAATTTAATAATAAATTAAATCGCAACAATTTTAACAACTACAATATTAATAAGTTTAATGCTAAAAAAAGATTCGAACAATAAAGAAATTGAAGCGCTACGTCAATTAACATTTTTATGTTAAAATAATAAGCAATCAAAGCAAAGTTACTTACGCTATAATTAGTTAATTTCGAAATACTACGTAATCGTTCGCGTTTAAAAAACATTTTAGTGTACAATTTATTTAATGTCAAAGAAAGACTTAAGTTTTAAAAGTTAAAGCTTCGATATTTGCGATAGTTGCATTATAAGCGACTTCAAGAAATGCGCACTTTAAATACACAATTAGCGATAAATTGATTGCGAAAATACTAAGAGAATTTGAAATTAAGCTTTTTTTGTCGAGATTTGTTAAAGTTATTGTAAGTGTGCAATGTTTGCTAACAAATAAAAAGAATAATGTGTAAAATTTCAAAATTTAATATTAAATATAAAATAAGTCTTGTAATAAGAATTAAAAGATAAAATTAAAAATTAAAAACTTTGAAGAATGTAAAAGAATGTAAAAGAATATAAAACGAATAAAAAAATTAATTATTGTAATTTATATGCGAAAAGATTTACAAATAATACGAACATCGTTCTTATTTATATTTGAACTTTAATGTGTGTATTTCGAAAATTAATATTATAAGATATATCTACATATAAAAATTATGAAGCTATCGAACAACACTTTAATAAAATATTTATTTTTGTTTTTAATTTTTATTTTAACAATTATTAAGTCTTTTGCTTATAACTCTTTTATATAAAATTTATTATATTTAGCATACAATATCTACTATTAATGCTAAAAAAGACATTTGTAAAGCTATTTTTACTATTTTCATATACGCAAGTCTTAGAAATAAGAACTTCTTCTTAATTCAAATCTTCGTAGAAAAATGCGCTTATTTTAAAAATTGTAGAGATTTAAATTACGAAATAGACGCATATTTGATTTAAAACTTTATTGTTTTTTATTAAACGAAATTAGATGTTTTTTGTAACGAAAAAGACGAATTTGTAGATATGCTTATTAAAATAATTGTACAAAATTGTATAAATAACACAATTCGACTCGCACGAATAATTGATAAAGCGTGTCGACTCATTTATACTTTATATATATTGTCGATAAAATATATAAGTTTGCTATAGAGAAAATAACGTTATATCTTTTGCTTTTTGTTGTTTTTGTAAATCTTATATTTGTCGTTTTTGACAAAATCGCGATGTTATTGCTTCTTGTCTAAATAATTATTTAGAAATTCGATCCTAATAATAATTTTTAAAACATTTGCGCATAGTTTATCTAAATTAAACATGTAATTGTTGTTATTAATTTCGCGCAATTTGTTGCGACAATTAGACTTCTTATTTGTAATAATTTTGTCGCAATATGTATTAATAAATTGTTCTTTTAATAGAGATTCAAGACATCGTAAGTCTAAATTTGTTAATAATTAATATTAAGAGAACGCAAATTGTAAAGACACTTTAAGAGTAAAAACTTCAAATTTATCTTATTTACAATTTATAATCTTGACGATTTTTAAATTTACTTGTCAACTATATTAAACGACACGATTCTTATATTTATCGTCGCAACTATAGTTAATATTATATTCGTAAATATGTTATCGCTCTTTAAATTAAATATTGCGCAAAAACTTGTAATTCTTATCACTAGCTAAATAAAAAAAGTAACGTTTTCTTGTTATAGCATCGAGTTTTTGCGATTGCACGCATAAGCACTTTAAATGTTTACATTCTTAGTAAATAAAAAGCGTCTAAATATACGTTTTTAAAACTACTTTTACTAGAAAGCAAAAACAACAACTATTATATTTATTAAATTCTTTGTTTTTTATATTAATCGATTCGCAAATCTTATTAACTCTAGATCTCGCAAACGTAAAGCGAAAAAAAAAAAAAAAAAGTTAACAAGCATTTTTATGTCTTAACTTCGCATAAAATCAAAATAAAAAAAACTATCAATTTAGAGTAAGAGATGTGTCAAAAAGAAAAAACTTACTAAATAATTTACTTTAGTAGAAAGATAATAGATATGCATGAAAAGATATGTTCGTTCAAACGTTAATAATTTTAAACATATTTTTATATCGATCTTTATAATTGAGATCGCTATTGTCGTTGACAACGACATCACAAAACTACTAAATAAACTACGTAAGCGTCTTTATTAAATAAAAATCGATAACAATTTATGCTTTTAATTAATTTAGAATTCTAGACTTTTAAGAAATTAAAGTTTATTTAAGATTTTTAACAATACAACGCAATTTTTTTTCGATTTAACTAATAAAAGTTTTGTTCTTTATTAGAAATAATATAAAAGATTACTTAATACTTACATGTTACATAAAATTAAACTTAAAAATCGTTTAACTTAATAACAAGTTATTTGAGTTGCGCAATCTTAAAAAGAATTACGTCTTCAAGATCTTTATCTATTAAATTGACGTCAAAAATTCGATAAACGATTAACAATAATCTCTATAAATCTATTTGCTTTGTGACGACGTTTACAACAAAATAAAGATTAAAATTTGTAACAAGTTAATCAAGAACGTCTAAGCAACTTATGTCGAAAAAAGCTATAATAAGATTAAAGCAAAAGCGACTTCTAAGAAACAACATAATTATAAAAGCATAAAAAGAATAATTTAAGTTTAAACGATAAAATAATGTTGTTGTAAAAAGAAGACAAGAGAGATTCAAATATTTTTATTAAAAAAATGTTCGAAAATAAAAAAGACTAACTACTAAGCGAATTAATCAAAATTTCGTGAAACTATTAAGCGAGTATTTACGAAATTTTCGCGCTAGTTTATTATAAATAATTGCGTTCGTTCTATTAACGTTAAATGCGCTATTTTGTGTTTCGATCGCTTCGCAATATCGTTCAATGTAATATTTAATGTTTAAATTAATATAAGTGCGATACATTATTAAAGATGTTTAAAGATTCTAAAATTTATAAGCGATTTTATGCGTTACGTAAGAAAATGTTATAAAAGTCGTATTCGAATTAGAAAAATCGATATATATAAGTATTTAAAGAAGATTTTATACGATTAAGAGACGCAACGAGACAATTATTATTAAAGACAATGCTTTCGCATAGACTTATTAACAAAAACTACAAAAGCGACTATTATAATAAGTATCGTATGCATAATAAATAAAAGCTTAAGATATTATACTAATTAGATTTCTTTAAATAATAATTTCTTAAATTTAAATTTAGTTTTTAAATACGATCTTAGTTTGATGCATTTATTGTTTGATTTTTTGAAAGACAATTATCTTGTAAATTGCGATGTATCGCATTATTTAATCAAGAAAACACTAAGTTAACAAATATAGCAATTTAAGACAAATTTGATTGCAACGCTTTACGACTACAAAGAATTAATCGAATTTATTAATAATTTTTATAAAGATCGTTGATTTAAATCTAGTTTATTGTCTATGTTATCTTTGCTACGCAACGAGAGCTACAAGATCGTAATTAAGAAAAAGATTAAAGAATCATTGTTAAATTATTCTTAAATACACAAAAAATTGCTTAAGACTTCGAATGCGCACATCAAACACAGTAAGAAAATCTAACAATAATTCGATTACTTAAATATCTAAAATAAGAGCAAGAAATATCATTATTTAATCAAGAATCGCTATAAATTTTTTCTTAACAAAACGAATTATGCTTTAGCATACTAGTTTTACGATTGCGAATATACTAAGAGCAATATTAATTAATTCTTTAAAAACAAGCGATTAAAGTCACTTTATAGATTCGTCTTTTATTCGAACGATAATGCATAACTCGTCAAGTTAAATAATATATTATAAGAAATACTTAATAACAAATAAGAGATTAACACATTTAAGTTGACGTTCAACGTAAAAGATACGACTCATTTCAATCAAATATACGAAATACGCTATTAACTAATAGATAAGATTATCGTTTTTATACTTAATTATTTAGTTTATATAAATTATTTATAATACGCATCAATTTAATAATACACAACGAAAAGCAATAGACTTTAAAATCAATATTATACAATTAACAATTAATAAGAAAAGCAAAATTCTTATTTAATCGAAGCGATTGTGATATTAATTTTTATTTCGACGAATAAAACACAACTCTTTAGACAACAAAGAGATTAAAGCGCATAATCAATATACATAATTATTGAAAATTTAAATAGAAACGTACGACGAAGTTATCGATTAAACATAATACTATTAAACTACATTTTAATAATGTACGTTAAGAAAAACAATACGAAACATTTAAATATCAAGATATATTACGACGTTATAAGTTGTATAACGAAGCGTAAATAAAAAGTAATTTGTTAGAAAATTATTGCGCTAATTATTTGACACTAGCTTTGCGCAATCTCTCGACGAAAAAACTAATAATTTATTGCGTAAACGATTGGCGCAAACATTGCTATCTAGTGTTAACAAAACTAATAATCGACTATTTGAAACAAACACTTGTAATCGAAATTAAGCAAAATTGTTATTGTGCTATATGCAAGATTTTTTTAAACGAACGTAACAATTTGATAAATATGTAAGCGTTACAAATACATAAAGACACACTATAGCGACTCAAGTTTCAAGTCAATTATAGAGTTAATAAGAAGAACTTCGAATACGTTTATAACATAAAAAACTTCGCATAAGAGCTTCTAGAAATAAACATTTATAACATAATAATAATAGATTCGTTACATTAATTTAAGAAAGATATTTTAATAAGTTTGATAAATTGACTAAAGAAATTTATCGCAAACGTTATTCCTTAAATTAGAGCAACTTATAAACACATTTATAAAAGCAAAAAAGTGAGAAAAACAAACGTTACATTCAAATTGAATCAAAGCTTTAGATCAATTTTTAAAATTCTTGATTTATGCACTTTTAAGCATTTTAGCAAAGTTTAACAATAAATCGAGATTAAACAAAGCGTTATTCTTTATTAATTAATAGCAATTATAACATTGTTGTTTCGTTATTACATCTTAATCGCAATTTACGTAACAAAATCGATAATTAATTTTATAATGCTTGCGACGTATTGCTTTTACGACGAAATAATCTTGTTATACATGCGATATACGCGAGAACGATTTAACATATTAAAGAAGATATTTGTCAAATATTGATCAATAAATGTAAAGATAAAAGAAGCTCATTTTAATATATTTAAATTTCACGTTATTAGTTACTATAAGAAATTTATTAAAAAATTCGACACAATTGACAACTTTAATATCGAGAACAACAAACACGCTCATATATATTTAGTAAAGAATTTCTATTTTCGCATTAACAAATTTTCGAAATTTATAAATTAAATATATATACACAACTCAAGAAGAATAACTTTTCTAACAATAAATAATTAAATTAAGTAAGAAGAAGGTTTGATCAAAATTTAATCAAAAATTGTCTTAAAATTACAAATTTCTTATCTTGCAACGTCAACAAAATTTAACAATTAAAAATAAATACTTTTCAATTAAGTAATCTTAAGCATTAGACGAAGCGATCACAATTCTATGTATACTAAAACTCTTAATTAGGTTCGCTAGCTTACTAGATTAAAGAAATTAATTTTAACAACAATTATATTTGTGCGTTAACAACAAACTCGTTTAAACGATCTAAATAAATTAAAACAAAACAATAAAATTTAGCAATACGAACAATTCGAAAATAATTATTTCGTTTTTGTAATGTTTGCGATCGACTCACGCAAATAAATAAAAAAAAGAGATAATTTCTAGATTAGAAAATGCTTTGTGTACGTATACGTTTCGATAATTTGCTTTAAATTTAACGTACATAATTTTAATAAACTCGATCAACGAATAAAGAAGATATCGCGTTGTTCAAGAGCTTAAGACGATTACATCGACATTTAGCGACAAAATTATATATAATTTTAGAAATTCTTTTTGAAAGAGCAATATATCGTCAAATTGTTATCGATATATAAAGAGCGCTCTATTAAACAATTGTTACTTATTTTGTTTATTGTGAATTTTAAAAGAAAAGACAAACGAAATTGAAAAAAAATACATAGTAAAACGTTTTTAAACGTTCTCAAATAACGCAACGAAAAGAAGTTAAATAAATTGAACAACATGTCGCAATTAAAGTTTTAATCAACGAGTAATGCAAAGATTTTGCAAATTATTAACAATTAACGAATTTACGATGTAAGCAATGTTTTTCGAAGCGCTTACGTAATATTAATTAAGATAGATTTCTCAAAAAAGCTTGTGTTTAATTTTAATGTATACTTCGATTAAAATTAATATAACACTTGTTACGACAAAGATTTTATTAAGAACGAAACTCGAACAACGAAGAAATAAGTTAACGCGAGATTAAAAGTACTTAAACAAAATAAAATAAATTTGTAATCTATAAGATTTAGAATACTATTACTCGTGTTATCTATATATAAAGTAAATAGAAATTGTTAAAAAACAATAAGAAATTAATTTCTATAATTTATTATGTTTAAGACATTGCTTTAAGAACAAATATATTAGATTAAATTTCTAGTAACGTTGCTAAGAACAAAGACGTCCATTACATAATTAAATTAACGTTATTAGAAATCAAATTAAATACACAAGATTTTACTCTCTTTATAGCGAAGAATAATTTAAGTCGCTATATTGAGTTAGCGTAGATTTAATAACTTTTGCTAAAGTTGTTTGCGAGAAACGCATTTTGCTTCTTCTATTTATTTTTATATTAAATTTACTATTATATATTTTTAACAATTATAAAATTAAGCGACAACGCGTTCGCACAATACTTTTTCAATTTCTCTTAACACAATTATTCTTGTTAACAAAAAATGAATAAATTAGATTTAAATTTACATTTGTAACGAATGTTACTCAAAATATTATTAAAATCAAGAGAGAATACGTAACTATTAAATCTTATTTATATGCAAAGACGTTAATAATATCTACAAAAGACTTCTATAATACTATGTTATCTTGTTCTTAATTTATAAAAAACTCGTTTGTTTAAAATTTTAAATATATTACTAAAGCAATACATAAATAATGTAACTAAAGAATGCTACATTACAATTAGAAGCGTTGATGCAAACAAATCGCGCTTGTTGCTAGTAATTACGTTTGCGAGATATTTAAAAAGAGAAATATAAAAAAAAAAAGTAAGCAAGCTTCGTATCGAATAAAACACATTAAAGAAAAATACATTAAAAAAATCAAATTAATCGTGTAATTGTAATTTATTAATAAAGTTCGATAAAACAAATAATTAACGACGTATTATAAAAAGAGCTCGAACTAAATAAAGATTTGAGCGCAATAACATTGCGTTTTAACAATAAAACACTCAAGATTTTATAAGCAATAAACGACAATTATTAACGTAAAAATTTTAGATTTGATACGAATATAATTTATGCGAATAAACTTATAACGATAAACAATATAAACAAAAATCTATTTATAAAAACGAAGACATTATAAACACGAATATTGAAGACGAAATTAAACAAGTTTTGTTTATATTAAGATACAAGACATAAAATAAAAAATAACGTCGTTGTTGTACTTGTTATAACAAAAATGTTTAATTTAATTTCTAAATATACGAACTAAGACGCTTTTGTTTATAAACGCGTATTATAAGTCAAACAATTTATTAATACGACACAAAATAAAATCAAAGACTTTGAAGCATTAATATTTAAGCTCAAGAATGCAAACATTTAATAATTATTTCGTTCGTTTGTTATATTAATCTATCGTAAATTCTTCGACAAATCGAATCGAACTTTCGATTAAACATGTTAATTTAATCGAACAATCTAATTTGCAATACAAACAACGTTATTATCTAATCAAGTTGTTCGATTGAGCTTAGAGATGCTCAAATAACAAGTAAAGAAAACTTAGAGCGCAAAATAAGCTCTAGTAGCTAGTTTTTACTCTTGTGTTCTACTAGTGTTACAATAGAAGTCGCACAAGTTGTTTAGAACTAAGCGACAAAATAAAACGCCAATAATATTTGTTTAAAAAATAATATAAATTAATATAGTTATTATTGTTGTCTTCTATAGAAGATTTTTAATTTTATATAATATTTAAAGCTTTGTTTATCTTTTATAAAGTCTTCTTATTAATATTGTTTATAACAATAATGTTCTTTGTAAACTTCTAATTTGTTTTTATTTGCATTTTAATATTGTAAACTAGTTAATATAGATAAGTAGTTTTTGTATTTGCAAACAATGCAACATTTTATATTTCTATAAGTTTTATTAACTCTATAACTTGTTTAACTTGCGCATTAAAAGTAATCTTTTTCGTAATTTTTATATATTAATTTTACGTTTAGCTTTACAATTAATTTTTGCAAACTTCTTATTTAGTCTTTGTAAATATAAAATACGTAAATTTTTTACAATTATAACTTTGTTTGTAGTATTAACAATTTAAAAGTATTTTTTATATTTTTTTTACTTTGCAAAGATCTTAGTGTATTAATTAAACTTTTTAATATAAATAGATAAAGTATAAGTTTATTTATTAACAATCTTAAAAAACTTAAGCAATTGTTAATATTTGTAGTTAACTTTGTAGTATTTATTAATGCAATAATTATTACAAAAAATCTAAATATATTTATAAATCGATTGCGAATTTTGCGATATATATAGTAAACAATTGTTTGTCTTCTTAATAAACAAAGTAATAAATTGTTTTGTTGTTTTGTTATATAAGTAGCGTTCTTAATAATTTTTCGCTTCTTTATTGAATCTAGAATTATATTAGATATATACGTATTACGCTAGTACTTTCTTCGAAGATATTAGAGTAAATTGTGCTATTAAAGAGATTTGTAAACGTCTTCAAGCAATGCAAGCAATTATTTAATAACAAAAATTGCAACTATAAACAATTTATATATTTAATAAATTTTAAAAGAGATTCGATAAACTAAAGTAACAATAAGTAAAAATCTATAATAAGTTGAACACAATTTATAAAAAAGTCGTATTCTAGTTTCTATATATTAAGAAAATACTAATTGCTTGTTTTGCTCGCTTATTAAGTATAGCAAATATAGTTGTTTGCAATACTTGCTTATTAAATATATTAAACATTATGCTTAAAATACTTGTTTAATAAATATATCAAACATAATAGTAGATTTGTTTTAAAAATATAAAATTTAAATTACTAGTATAGCTTTAATAAGCTTGTAATATTATTTTTTTTCTTTAAAGTTTTTGTTTTGAAACTTAATATCTTCTTATTATATCTTTTAAAAAAATTAATATTAAAAATTCTTTCTATCGAAAAAAAGATTTTTTTAATATTCTAAATTTAGTATCTTTAGTAATACGTTTTTGTTATAATTGTACAATATTTAATAAGATCTATTGTGTAAATAATAATTTTAAAAAGTATATAAAGTATATGCAATCTAATTGTAATTATAATTTAACAATTTTTTTTTTATTAATTAAACAAATTTATAAAAAGCAAATGCGTTTAAAAAAAGAAGTACGCAATATATATACAAAGCTAAGTTAACTAGAAAAACAGTTAAATTTTCTAAAAAATAAGAAGAAAAAAATAATTATAATAAAATAAAAGAATATTAACAATTTAAAGATAAATAAAGTATATTTTGTTAAGTTTTTTACAAAAACTTTTAAGTTGTTGTTTAATATATTGTTTAAACAATTTTAACTTTTAATTAATTAAAATTAAAATATTATTTTTATATCTTGTTTTAGTAAAATTTCTTTAAAAGATTTTAACAACAATTAAGTATTACAAGTTGTGTGCTAATATATACTAGTTGTCGCGCATTGCTCTTTACAAGATAATTAGAAAGAGAAAATCTATTAATAGAATCAAAATAATTAAGATAGCTTAATTCTTAAATATCTTAAATTCTAATTAAGATAATTAAAATAATTAAGATCTTAATTATCTTAAATATCTTAAACTTTTAATAATAGAAAGATATATAGTTTTCGAACGCAACTCTTTTATAAATTATGTTCAACTTATTATAGATTTTTACTTATTGTTACTCTAATTTATTGAATCTCTCTTAAAATTTATTAAATATAGAAACTATTTATAGTTGCAATTCTTGTTATTAAGTAATTGCTTATATTGTCTAAATATTACGTTACTATCTAGACAACTAAAGTATTAGAGTAGATTAATATTGTTAAAGAGATTTGTAGACGTCTTTAGACAATATAAGCAATTACTTAATAACAAGAATTTGCAACTTTATATCTATAATAAAAAATAACTTAATAAATAAATTAAATACAATTTATAAAAAAGTTGTATCTAGAAGATCTATATATACTAAAAAAAATTCTTTTTATTTGTTATATTTGCTATCGAATATATTGAGCTTTATTTGTTTTGTTTGTTGTCGAATATATTAAGTTTATCTATTAGTATATCGAGCAATATTTGTTTGTTAAATTGTTAAATATACAAATAATTGTGCTATATGCTACAAACTATTTTATAAAATATATATTAGCTATAACAAACTAAAGTTGTAATACTATCTTTTTTTTTCAAATTGTTTTATCTTGAAAAACAAATACTTATATATTATATTTTTTTATTAAAATTATATTTATTTTGTTTTTAAAATAGATTGTTACAAAATATTTGTTAATTTTGTTTGTAAATGTTGTTGCTATACTAGCAAGTCTTATATTGTTATAAAAGATTTGTTATTTTGTTTAAAGTATTTAAAATATATTTGTGCAAACAAATTGTATATAAATATATTATAAATTTTTTTAAATTATATTAGAAAAAATTTGTTTTCTAAAGTAATAAAAAATAAAATTGTATTAATAATCGTAATTATGCAATTGCTTTATAATAAAAAAATATTAAATAAAATTAATACAAAGACAAAACAAAAGATATAATATTTATTGTTTAATATAAAGAAGTCGAATGTTATAAAATTGTCGAATTATTTTGTCGCAAATATTTTAATTAAGATATCTTTTATTATTTAGTTTTCTTTTGCTATGCTAAACAATTTTTCGAATGTTAATAAAATTTCTAAATAAGAGTATTGTAATTGTCGAGATTGCTAGTTAATTTTTACGTATTTTTTGTTATAAAATATTTTTTTATTTTACAAAATATTATTAATTTTTTTGTTCTAAAATTTTTTTAATTTTAAATTAATTTTCTTTTTGTAATTTATAATAAAACGTTTTTTGTATAGATATACTTAAATCGATTAATTTTAACAATAATATATAAAATACTAAAAATACTTTAACGTTCTTAAATAAGTCGAATTTATAATTAATTAATTTTTTAATTTTTTTAATAAAAAACAATTCGATTTTAATATAATTTAACTTTTTGTTTAACTTTCTTGTTTTAAGATTTTTTATAAAAAAATATATTTTATTTCTCTCTTTTAGTTAAGATATTGTTTTTTGTTTTTTGTTTTAATATTTAATCGATCTTTTTTGCATTTTTAAAATATTGTTATATATCTTTTTTAATATTGTTACTTTTTCGATAATTAATTGCGTTAATAGATGCGTATACTTTTTCTTAAAAAGATTTAATTTTTTGTTATAATTGGCGAAAAATAAAGTTATTTTAATAATATTCGAAATCTTAGCATTAAGTGTTAATTGTGTTATAGATAAAAATAATATTTAATTATTGTAAATATTGTTAATATAGTATCTTAAATATTGTTTAAGACTTTGATTTGTTTTTTTTGTTTAACTATTTGTAATTAAGTAATAAATAATAGATATTTAAAGTCTTGTATCTAACATTAAGAGAAGTGTCTTTTAATAATTAAATATAAAGAGTTTATCTTTGTAACTAGTTATTCTTTTAAATATATTGTAATATTATATAAGTCGATTTAATATAATATATTTTAGTTGTTTTGCAATAAATTTCTTTTTGCATACAATAATATATAAATACTTGATAAACTTATTAATTATTATTAGTATTAAATTATATTTGTCTCTAATTGTTAAATTTGTCGATTTTAATAACTTAATAATAAAGTTTATCGTAACTTCTTTTTATAACAATTTAGATAATTTTTAATATTAAATTTTGCTATAGTTTGTATATATATTATGTTTGTTTTATTAATAGCTAAGATATTGTTTAATATATATTTTAATAACTTGTTTTATTTGTAAAAACTAATAATATTAACGTAAAAGTTGAAGAGTTTTTATTACTTTCGAATATTTTTGCAATAATTTATTATAATGTTTTTTTATATATTTGTTGATCTTGTTAATAAATATTTGAAGTTTTTCTTTTTTTATTAAAATTTTTTCTATATTGTTTTAAAGTATTCGTAATATAGTATTTAGCTCGTATTTGTTTGCTAATAATAATTTATTTTAATTAATTTTAAATATATTGTAATTGAACAATTTTTTTGTTTCTATATAATTACTTTTTCTATTAAGTATATTTGCTTTGTTATTATTTTTGTTTAAAATATATTATATTTTAAACTTGTATTATTTAAGTCTTTTTAACTATTATATTTGTTTTCTATTTAATTGTTTAATAATAATAAAGTATATAAGATTTTTGTAATTAATAAAAATTATAAATTTTGATAATTTTCTATATATACTTTTTATAATTTTAAGAAGACTACTATAGCAAGTAGTTTTTTATTGTAAATATTATAATTCTATTTAATTAATAAAAGTTTTCTTAAGAAATACGTTATTAAATATTATATATTTTTATGTCTTTAATTAAAGTATATATTAATAATTAGATTTAATACGTCGATTTTAATTTTGCTTAATAATTGCGAATTATATATTTTTAATATTAACTTTTTCAAACATTCTAGCTTAAGATTTTGAAATAATTTTTCTTCTATAAGTTTTTATAATTATAATGTATTTTTTTTGTAAAATTTATTAATAGTATCGCGTTTATTAAGTAGTTTTTAATAAATTTTTTGTTGTAATTTATAAAATTTAGAAAGAATTATATTTTCTTGATGTTTGTTGATAATTTTTATTTTTTAATTGCTTGTAACTTTTTAAAATTTATACGTATTTTATATTGTTTAACAACAAATTTAAAGAAATCAATTTTCTTTTAATAAAATTTGTATTTCTTTAATTTAAAATATAAATTTTTTATATTTAAATATTTTAATATTTTAAAGATATAACTAACATGCTTTTTTAAAATTTTTGAGTAAATTATAATATTGTTCAAGTATATTATAACAAATTGATTTAAATATTGTTGTAATATATTATTAATTATTTTTTAATATGTTGTCGAAACATTTGTAAATTCAAACAATATTATCGTATATTTGTATAATTTATATTGTATATAAAAAAATTTTTTTTATTTTTTTTTTGTTTTTATTTTAATTTAGTTGTACACTTTTTGTAAATTTAATTTAATAAAGTACTTTGTTTCAAATAATTAATTTTGAAGCTTATTAATATTAAGTAATAAATATCGATTCTTAATTGTAATATTATTTAGCTTTTAATAGTTAATATATAGATAAAGAATTTTATTTTTTTTTAATACAAAGAGAATCAAGTATCTTGTTTGTAATTGAAATTTTTTAATAATTTTTTTTTATTATTTTTTGTTAAATATTTGCGAAGTACTTTGAACTTTTTTTCGAATAAAGTATATATAGATTCAAACGTAAATTGCTTGTTTAATTTAAGTTTAATTTCGTAATTTTATAATTAATATTTAAAGAGAATCTTTGTTGTTGTTTTTTTTTTAAAATAAATATTTTTAATTGTTATATATTTGTAATATATGCTTTAGCAATTTCTTTGTTGTATTAAATAATTTAAGACTTTTAAAAAATTCGTAATTTTCTTTATTTAATTTAATTTTGTAATTTAATTAATTTTTGTTAATATTTGTTGAGTCGAATTTTGTTAAATTGTTTTTTTACAAAAATGCAAATTCGCTATTTGCAATTAATTTTCGACTTAATTTTTTATCTATTATCGATTATTATTAATGCGTAGATTAAATATAAATTACGTAATTATATTGCGCAAATCTAAGTACTTGTGTATTTTAATTAATTTCTAAATTATATTGCTTCAATTAAGATATTTCTAAAACAATATTATAAATAATTATTTTTACTATATTAAAGATTAGTTTCTTGTAATATTGCTAAATAGCTATTAATAGTAATTTTGTTTCTTTATTTACTTTTTTATTTTTGTTAAGCAATAAATTTTTATTTACAATTACTAGATTATATGCGTTAGATTTCTTTTAAATTAAGTATTTTTCTCTTTTAACAAAAGCTTTAATTATAAAATTACTTATTGTATTAAAATCGACTATTGCAATAAGTTGTTATCTATTAACTTTAATTAATATAATAAAACATTATATATATACTATTAAGTTTAGTTGCTACTATTAAGCTAATATATTACATTTCTTTAGTATGCTCTTTATTAAAAAATTTAAACTTTTCTTTATTCTAATATTGTAACTTTTGCTTCGAATATTTATTTATACTAAGTTTTCTTCTTATATTAGATTAATAATTTTAACTTTTTAGAAAACTAGTTGATTTCTTTTTTGTTTTTTAGATAAATCTAGCATAAATTGTTATAATATTTTGTTTAATTAAGTATTGTATATTTCTTTGCTTTCTTTATTTTCTTTTAAGATAAACTTATACTATTTAATTGTTGTTCGATTTTGTTAGAAATTTTTTTTTATAATGGCGTTGCTTTTTAGCGCTTTCTCGTATTTATTTACAATTTAATTTATCTTTTTTTCTCTTAATAAACTAGCTAAAGCGTCAAAATGTTTTATAATATTGTTTAAATATTTATAAAAGTTTTTTTTAATTATATTTGTTGTTTAAGTTTGTTGCTAAATAAAAGTATAGCGTTTTTAATTGTTTTGCTTTTATAGTTTTATTAAGTATTTGATTAACTTCTTGCATAGATACAAATATCTTGTTTAATAATATTTTATTTAGAACTTTTTATAATTAATTTAAATTTTTTATTAAATAGTAATTGTTGTTCGATCTAGTTTTAAAAGTATTTGTCTTTGTATTAATTTGCTTTCTAATATTGTTTTAGCTATTAGATATCTCTCTTAACATAGCATTGATTTGTTAACAATTTATTAAGTTTTGTAATTAGTAATTTCTTGCGAAGTAATCTAGTTTGCTACATAAATAGTACGTTTTTTAAAACTTGTTATTTTGCTTTTTTTTAAAGTTTTTCTCTTTATATTGTTAAATAAAATCTAGTTTTATAGATGCAAATTTACGATAATTAAAATTATTATATTTTTAATTAGAACAAAATTCTTTTTACTAATATTTAATTGTTAATTTAAAGAAGATTTTTGCTCTTTTTTAAAATTTATTGTATCTTTTTTTTATAGCTTTTTTATATAGTTTGTTGTTGAAATCGATAACTACTTCGATAAAATTAAATATATTGTTAAAAAAAATTTTATTACGCATAATTTTGTTTTTTAGATTGTTTTTAAAATTTTGTCGAAATATTGTTATAAATGCAATATTGTTTTATTTAATTAAATTAATATATTTTTAGAATTTAGTTGCGTAGTTTGTTGCAAAAATTTGTTAAATTAAATACTAAATTACTCTTTTTGCAATTTGTTTTTTATTAAATACTTTAAAGATTCTTCGAAGCTCTCTTTTAAAATTGTCGAAATTCGTAAACATTGTACGAAAGTTTTTGTTATAATTTTTTAAGTACTTTCGTAAGTTTAGCTTAAGTCAATATTAGACTCTCTTTTTAAAAAATATTGATAGAAAAATTGTCTTCTAGTTCGCTAGAACAAAATAAAAAATAAAATAGATATTTATTTGTATAAATTAGTTTTTTAGATCAATACAATCTTTATAATAGATATTAGATTTATTAATTCTAATTTTGTCGTCTTTTATAATTAATAATTAACGTAATACTAATAAGCTAGTGTTTAAAATAGAGACGCGTTAATCTAATATAGATATTTTTAAAATATTTAAAGTGTTACGCTACTATCTAGACGACTAAAGTATTAAAGTAGATTAATATTGTTAAAGAGATTTATAGATGTTTTTAGACAATGCAAGCAATTACTTAATAACAAGAATTTGCAACTTTGTATCTATAATAAAAAATAACTTAATAAATAAATTAAACACAATTTATAAAAAAGTCGTATCTAAAAAATCTATATATATTAAAGAGGATTCTTTTTATTTGTTATGTTGGCTATTAAGTATGTCGAGTTTTGTTCGCTTTGTTTGTTGTCGAACATATTAAATTTGCTTATTAGTGTATCGAGCAATACTTGTTTGCCAAGTTGTTAAGCATGCAAGTAATTGTACTATATGCTATAGATTGTTTTGTAAAGTATATACTAGCTATAACGAGCTAGGATTGTAACACTAAAAATGTCTACAAATCTCTTTAATAACACAACTTACTCTAAAAATTTTGTAAAAAATACTAGCGTAATACTTTAAATATTTTAAGAATATTTATATTAAATTAATGCGTCTTTATTTTAAATACTAGCTTATTAATATTACGTCAATTATCGATTATAAAAGATAACAAAATTAGAATTAATAAACTTAATATTTATTATAAAGATTATATCGATTTAAAGAATTAACTTATACAAATAAATATTTATTTTATCTTCTATTTTATTCTAGCAAACTAAAAGACAATTTTTGTATTAATATTTTTTAAAAAGAGAGTTTAATATTAACTTAAATTAAATTTACAAAAGTATTTAAAAAATAATAACAAAAATCTTTGTACAATATTTATAAACTTCGATAATTTTAAAAAAAAACTTCGAAAAATCTTTAAAATATTTAATAAAAAACAAATTGCAAAAAGAGTAATTTAATATTTAATTTAACAAATTTTTGCAATAGACTATGCAATTAGATTCTAAAAATATATTAATTTAATTAAATAAAACAATATTGTATTTATAACAATATTTTAACAAGATTTTAAAAACAATCTAAAGAACAAAATTATATATAATAGAAAAATTCTTAACAATATATTTAATTTTATCAAAGTAATTATTAATTTTAACAACAAACTATATAAAAAAGTTATAAAAAAAAAATACAATTAATTTTAAAAAAAAGCAAAAATCTTCTTTGAATTAGCAATTAAATATTAGCAAAAAGAATTTTGCTTTAATTAAAAATATAGTAATCTTAATTATTGTAAATCTATATCTATAAAACTAAATTTTATTTAACAATATAAAAAAAAGAATTTTAAAAAAAAGCAAAATAATAAATTCTAAAAAATATACTATTTATATAACAAATTAAATTACTTTGCAAAAGATTGTTAATTATAAAACTTAATAAATTGTTAACAAATTAATATTATATTAAGAGAGATATTTAATAGTTAAAACAATATTAAGAAACGAATTAATACAAAAACAAACACTTTTAAAATTAAATCGAACAATAACTACTATCTAATAAAAAATTTAAATTAGTTATAGAAAGTTCTAGATAAAATATTATTAAACAAGATATTCGTATTTACGCAAAAAGTTAATTAAATACTTAATAAAATTATAAAAGCAAAACAATTAAAAATACTATACTTTTATTTAATAACAAACTTAGATAACAAGTATAACTAAAAGAACTTTTATAAATATTTAAACAATATTACAAAATATCTTAAGACTTTAGCTAGTTTATTAAAGAAACAACAAATTAATTAAATTATAAATAAATGCGAGAAAGCGCTAGAAAGCGATGCTACTATAAAAAGAGAAATTTTTAACAAAATCGAACAACAACTAAGCAATATAAGTTTATTTCAAAAAAAAATAAAGAAAACAAAGAAATACGCAATACTTAATTAAACAAAATATTATAACAACTTATATTAAACTTATCTAAAAGACAAAAAAGAAGTTAATTAATTTTCTAAAAAGTCAAAATTATTAATTTAGTATAAAAAGAAAGTTTAGCGTAAACAAGCGCTTAAAGCAAAAATTACAATATTAGAACAAAAAAAAGTTCAAATTTCTTAATAAAAAATATATTAAAAAATTACAATATATTAGCTTAATAGCAACAACTAAACTTAACAATATATGCATAATATTTTACTATATTAATTAAGATTAATAGTTATTGATTTATTATAATAATCGATTCTAATACAATAAATAATTTTATAATTAAAATTTTTGTTAAAAAGAAAGAGTATTTTACTTAAAAGAAGTCTAATATATACAATCTAATAATTATAAATAGAAATTTATTATTTAACAAAAATAAAAAAGTAAATAAAAAAACAAAATTATTATTAATAGCTATTTAGCAACATTACAAAAAACTAATCTTTAATATAGTAGAAATAATTATTTATAATATTGTTCTAAAAATATTTTAATTAAAGCAACACAATTTAGAATTTAATTAATATATATAAGTACTTAGATTTGCGCAATATAATTACGTAATTTATATTTAATTTACGTATTAATAATATTTAATAATAGATAAAAGATTAAATTAAAAATTGATTGCAAATAACAAACTTATATTTTTGCAAAAACACAATTTAACAAAATTTAATTCGATAAATACTAGCAAAAATTAGTCGAATTACAAAATCAAAGTAAGTAAAGAAAATTACAAATTTTCTAAAAATCTTAAATTATTTAATATAGCAAAAGAATCGCTAAAGTATATATTATAAATATACAATAATTAAGAGCATCTATTTTAAGAAAAGAAAACAACAAAAGTTTTTTCTAAATATTAATTATAAAATTACAAAATTAGACTTAAATTAGACAAACAATTTACGTTTAAACTTATATATATTTTATTCAAAAAAAAACTTAAAGTACTTTGCGAATATCTAACAAAAAACAAAAAAAAAGAATTTATTAAAAAATCTTAATTACAAACAAAATACTTAATTCTCTTTATATTAAAAAAGAATAAAACTTTTTATCTATATATTAATTATTAAAAGCTAAATAATATTACAATTAAAAATTAATATTTACTATTTAATATTAGTAAGCTTTAAAATCGACTATTTAAAGCAAAGTATTTTATTAAATTAAATCTACAAAAAGCGTACAATCAAATTAGAATAAAAACAAAAAAAAAGTAGAAAACAACTTTTTGTATACAATATAAATTGTATAAATATATAATAATATTGTTTAAATTTACAAATATTTTAACAATATATTAAAAAATAATTAATAATATATTATAACAATATTTAAATTAATTTGTTATAATATACTTAAACAATATTATAATTTACTTAAAAATCTTAAAAAAATATATTAATTATATCTTTAAAGTATTAAAATATTTAAATATAAAAAATTTATATTTTAAGTCAAAGAAATACAAATTTTATTAAAAAAAAATTAGTTTTCTTAAATTTGTTATTAAACAATATAAAGTATATATAGATCTTAAAAAGCTATAAATAATTAAAAAATAAAAATTATTAACAAATATTAAAGAAATATAATTTTTTTTAAATTTTATAAATTATAATAAAAAGTTTATTAAAAATTGCTTTGTAAATACAATACTATTAACAAATTTTACAAAGAAAAATTTATTATAATTATAAAAATTTATAAAAAAGAAATTATTTTAGAATCTTAAATTAAAATATTTAAAAAAATTAATATTAAAAATATATAATTTGCAATTGTTAAACAAAATTAAAATCGATATATTAAATCTAGCTATTAATATATATTTTAATTAAAGATATAAAAATATATAGTACTTAATAATATATCTTTTAAGAAAACTTTTATTAATCGAACAAAACTATAATATTTACAATAAAAAACTACTTGCTATAGTAGTTTTCTTAAAATTATAGAAAATATATACAAAAGAATTGTTAAAACTTACAATTCTTATAAATTACAAAAATCTTATATACTTTATTACTACAAAACAATTAAACAAAAAACAAATATAATAATTAAAAAGATTTAAATAGTATAAATTTAAGATATAATATATTTTAGATAAAGATAATAGCAAAACAAACACATTTAATAAAAGAAATAATTATATAAAAACAAAAGAATTATTTAATTATAATATACTTAAGATTAACAAAAACAAATTATTATTAACAAACAAATATAAAC
>JAABUS010001614.1_pt1 | contig 47857 bp, 52 predicted proteins | sample 5560161 | NCBI WGS metagenome assembly JAABUS01 (sample SAMN10711885, study PRJNA513376) | rock metagenome | isolation source: Antarctica rocks | place: Antarctica: Victoria Land, Trio Nunatak nord | collected 2016-01-04 | reverse complement strand
AGCGGGCTGGACATTGCTGAAGCGTTGCCGGGTTTGTTCAGGTAAGGTATAGCTGGCTTACGTTCTCATACAAACAATCCTTGTTAAGAGGCTTTTTGCTAATGCAATGTCCAGCCCGCTGCAGGAAGGACCTGTATACCCCAGGCCGCTCCCTGTAGGTAGAACGCTTGACTTTCATATCATCTTCGGATGATAACCGAAGAGCGCTGGCATCAGCTACATCGCCTCGTCGTCATCAACCTCATCGCTTCGTATTCGTCGACGTAAAGTAGATGAAGTAAGTGACGAAGGTGATGATACATACGAACATGCGAGTTTCGCAATGTGTTTGTAGATCAATTGCAGGCGAAGCAGATAATAAGCGCAGATGCACGCGAGAAGATTGTGAATAGCTTCATGATGGAAGGTCGACGAGTAAATGGATGATGGGGGTTCCTCTCGGCTTCGGCTATGTACTTACAAGCCTTCGAGCATGGTATAAAAGTCGAGTATGAAAGATGGGGGTAGCGCAAGTGGCTTGCATGGTATAAAGGTCTTGGCCTCCTTGAAAATCTCCATGAAACAACATTCTTTAGAACATAGCTTAACACCCACCTTCATCCTAGAACGCTGATCGCCTCAGATGAGGTCGGTGACTCAAGGCGGACATCCTTTAACCTGCCCGGCCCGAAGCGTTGGCTAGGTTATACTTTCCCAGCTCCCAATTTGGGAGCTGTCTTGTTGTTACTGTACGGAGTACATGATCAACACCGCTCGGAACGATTATCCCAACCTTCAGGCTGTGAAATTAGGGCCAGCCTATTATTAAGATATTACAAGGTTCTTTTCAGGGAACCAGCTACTGCTATCCCCAATGTTTGCCACTGTGAAGGTGTGTTCCTAAAGATCATGTGGCGATAGGGACTTCAGATTTGTCGGTTTGGTCACCGACTAAGGTACTTGTGGCGCCTGCACTGGTGTCGCCCATGCTCGTCCTCTCTGGATTAAGTCGCTGTAGTTGTACGTAGTACAATACAGTCGACTCTGGTTATAATCGATCAGCTGCTTCCGTAGAAACAGAGATCCGTTACATCAAAACGGCGCTAAATCTATAACAGTAAGAATCAATACAAGATTATCACAGGCTGAAGGAAAATAATCCAAAGAGTGTATCATGTCTATATTTACCCCCCTTTTATAACGGACACCATCAAAATTTCTCAAAAATATTTTCCGTTTTACAGTAACAGTCAGATGGCTGGCAACGAGATCCACCTGTCCGTGGTGCCGGCTACGAACCTTTTGATTCTATTCTGTGTCCGAATAGAAGTCAGAAGAGCCAAGAGATCTCAATCCGACGCAATTCGAACGATGTTAGGATGTTGCGTGGGCAGGAAAGCCGACCGTGCAGAGTTTTCACCTACGCGACAACACCCCCCCTAACAGCCACAATCGATCTACGAGGGTGATTGATGACATGTCGATGTCAGCAAGAGATGAAAAGATATCTAGTGGAATAGCCGTCCTCAGTATGAGAGTCGTGACTACAAGTGGTCGAAGGATTTGCGACTCGTCGACTGCGTCGGTATACTGGAACGTCTCCACCACATCGACAGTGCCGCCGAGTAATTGATGAAAAGATACCAGGTAGAATAGTCGTCCTCAGTCTGAGAGTCGTGACTACAGTGCCCGAAGGAGTAGTGACCCGTCGGTCGCGCTGGTATACTGGGGGGGCTTGAGCCCACCTTCTTTACTTGACGCCAAGTCATTCATCTATCTACGTGGAAAATCGAGAGCTCAAGAGGACGATCAGAACGCATCCTCTTCCATCGATCAGAGCCAAACATCGAACGATTGCGACCGCACGCCTATACTAACAATTCATCCAACGTCTACGTGACACAAGCCAAATCAAGAGAAGGAAAGGGTTACTCAGTACAACCACACTCTACCTCCCCATCGTGTGCGCCTCTCTTCCATCACATATTTCTCTGCGCAATGAATGGCAATCATTGAGCAAGAGAACGCAGCTCTACGTACGTTACAACCACGAGCACCACGGGTGCAAAGGAAACGTCTTTCGTCTTCGGACCGGGGATCGGACCGGGACATCGTTGTATAGAATACCGTCAATGAAGAGCAGGGCAAAGACGATGCGTCATAAACGAACAACACAGACACTCATTAAGAGTTTACTCGAGCGTCACGCGCTGGATAGAAGCTATAGGTTCATTACTTGGTAACACAGTGCCAATCTTATTGTTTCGGCTGCGCGAAGCAGCCGTATAGACGGCGAGTGGTTTTCTCCCCCAGAGGGTTTTGTCCACTCGATATAAATAGCATAGAGTCCCCCATGGGTCGGGCCTAAACCGATGTCACAAGGGTGTATGAATTACAGACAGACAGTAACAGTCAGATTTAACGGAATTACCATACAGAAATTGTGAAATCTTCAGTTTCGTTCTGTAACCAAAGGGAGTTCCGTTAGCCGGAACTCTCCTATAACCAGAGTCGGCTGTAGTGCCTCTCGCTTTCTCTAGATGCTCCTTTTATTCCGCACCCGTGAAACACATGGCGCACTGAAAAATGTACTGCTTGGCCCCTTGATTTTAATTTGGGACGATAAGGTAATGTCAAACTTGGAATGTAAGTGCAAAGAAACGACTAAAGAGCGGTGAAAGAATCAGATGTAAGCCTTGACACCCAGACGTTATCTCTGACTGCTTGAGAATCTGATGGCAAGGTTAACAACAGCCAAGAATTTCAATCCTAGCAACACTAAAACTTTCCCGGGTCCATGTGGTTGACTGCTTTGGACGAGCAAAGATGTGGAGTTCCTTTCTCGTTAGATTTTTTCGAGAGCCGCGTCGAAGAAGTAACCAAAATTTAAGGGACGAAGATGGGAAGGAATTTCTGCTCGTCCAGGCGCCAGGTCTGTGGTTCGCCCTGAACTTTGTTGGTTTCGCCACTGTAGCTCTATGTTGAAGGGTTTGTTTTTTGATGAGACTGATGGAGAAATGGAAAGATAAATCAGATCGACGAAGTGAAAGGTGCGCGGGATATGGTTTTCGGGAAGAGGAAGATGCGAGATGTTGGAGGTGGCGTGGGAGTTGCGTTGACTTGGTTTGGAAGGGATAATGGGGGGTTTTCGTAGGTGGGGGTGTTCTGTTCGTCTGGAAACATGGCGTGGGAGTCGTTCAGATGGGGTTTTCCTTCAATATAGCTCCATACCTTACTTTCTATAGACGATGTTAGCAAGCAGGGGGCATATAGTGTTTGTTGTAGAGCTTTAAGGTCCTAAATAGAATAGAGAAGCTTTGTAGATTATATTAAATATCAAAACGGCAGCATGATGTCTATAAAAGGTGTATAAAAGTTTTAGAGAAAGCTCGAGGTCCTAAGATCCTGTATGCGATCAACCAGGGTAACTTGTGAGCATTCCAAAGGTGTTTCGAGTGTTGATGTGATCGACTAAAGATTATTCAGTGTGTAAGGAGCGCAGAATGTGCGTCCTTCTAATGGTCAGGACGATGGTGGAGGAGCACTCCGTCATAAGAGAGCTGGCCAGACCATGGGTCGTAGCTATGAGGTAGTACAGGGGTGTTGATTGCTGGATCTAGATCATTGTTTTGGGGTTGAGTTTGAGACTCATTTGAACGGTGTGGAAGACAGGCATAAAAGCTAGCCACGGCAGGCTCGATTGGCACACGGAGATTGTCTGGTTCCATTGGCAGTAGAGGGGATGAATGTGGTTGGAAATTTTCGCTGCTCTCCGTGGTGGTTGTAGCATCCCAGAGAGATGGTTGGAAGAACCAATACTCATCAGACATAGGGTGGGCATTGGGTAGCATGGGTGGAAATATTCCTGGATACATGCCTTCTGATGTTGGATTCGATGGGCATTGGTAGGTGGTGCTGGCATCTGGAAGTTGGTGTACGTACGTGGGGTGGCCTGAAAGCGGATCGTCGAGCCGAGAGGGCGAACTCAACGATTGGCACCCAGGGGAAAGTTCACTGTATCCATCATTAGTAAATTCACACTACAAGTTGCTACTGTGAAGTACAAAGAAGGTTGGGGACCATACTTGTGAGTTGCAAGGAGTTCCTCGGCATTCCAGTCCTTTTGTGTTTTATGGATAGAATTATCCATTACAACAAGATGAGGTTTAGGAAGGCTGCATTCGGTGATTTTGAAGGGATTTGGCCTATGAGCATTAGCTAGCACTCTTAAACAGACCCTTCTTTACATACGCTTCGCCACCGGTTGTCACCAATGGCTGAAACCCCTGAGCATACTCTATCCCTTCGAACCACAGCTGAAAGCCGAGCAAGTCGGGTGGCGTCGCCAGAGACGGACCTCTCTTCCGACCGGGGATATTCCATCTCTTCCTCCATTCAAGCCGTCGACCCCTCCATTGGTTGAGTCTGCAAGAATAAGTATTAATGAAACATGTCACGACATTGTGCCAAAAGCTCACGTTGCATGGCGAGAAATGCCATCACCGTACATCAGCAAGTACGAAAACAGTCTGAGGAATAGCTCTTCTACTGTTCGTAGGGTGTACGAGTCTATATAGTGCCATTGAAAGAATTGCCTACTGAAAGGCTTGAGCCTTTCCGTGCCGTCAGTCCGAGGAACATGCATTGCGGAAAGACCAGCGTGACAGTTGGAAGAGAAGCACCGCAAAGTCGAGGCTGTTTGCGTGGCTGACCCACGAAAAACGTCCAAGAGACATGCTGGTCATCTTATAGGAGTATGAATAGATAATTCAGATGATGTTTGTGAGAAAAACCAACAGTGGCTCCATTGCAAGCCGTGACATCTCAAGAGTGAGATGATAAGCAGGCTGAACATGATCACAAAAACGATAAATTGACATGTTCCAAAGTGGCGTTTCTTCCTGGTAATTTTCCATACACCTGCGATGCCTTCCTTTCTGCGGGGGGCTGGGTCCAATCGATTAAGGGTAGGCTGGTAGGGATAGATGTGGAGGTGTGATTAAAGCCATGATCTTCCGGACCGTGCACAAATTCCGGTATGGGCGTGGTATCTACTTGACCCAAACACTAGCCTTGTCGGCGTCCAGCCCTGCCAGCCCCATGTCGATTAATTTAAAAACGGCCAAGCAGACCAGATACTGTAGAGCATGGAGGAAAGGTGAGGCGGATACTGCTGGCTGTCGACCAAATAGGCATGAGCGTAATTTGGAATTCTCTCACCGCCGTCTCAGTGCGCTCGTCATTGGTGTAGGAAATGGGATGTTGGGTACTGGTGAAATATTTATGGCACTAGCTCATGCCGGCCTAGCGGTCATGTTAAGCCATCACGATAGTCGTGTCGACTAATCATGTACCTTGAGCCAGGATTAGAAATGGTGGAACTGATACAGGGTCAAGGCAGAGAGAAGAGAGTGAGAAAATGCGGTTGATGTTGACATGGAATCCGCGGAAAGACAGAAAGCTATGGAATCCTTGGCATCGCATTTGTCGCGCCCCCCACCAAATTTACTACTGAATTCAGACATTTTTAATACTTCGGAACCTTCAAAGCCTGATTCAAATCAGAATTAATCCAACAGGTAGATATGAAATTATTCAAACTTTTCACGGTACTAATATTCTTCCAGCCCTTCGTAATCATCATGCCGTCGTCACGTCGAAGTCAGAACCTCCCTCTGAAGCATTCTCTCATCTCATCGAGAATCTCATCAAGATCGAAGACATCTTCTGACAAATTCAAAACAGATGCTGCCGTCAAAGTCAAAGCAGACGCTGCTCGCAAAGTCAAGACTGACGTCGCTGCTAAGATCATTGTAGACGCTGCTGTCAATGTCAATTGTTCTCGCAATTTCAAAATTCTGAATATCGTGAACTGATGCACATGTAAATCTCACTCTTTTCACAAGAATCAGATCATTTCTTTCTGCATAGCTCATGATTGTTGCTTCAGATGAGCTATAAGGAAGTTCTCAGCGGTCGAACAGATCTTTTGAAGAGCTTTTCTCGAATGAAACTGCGGTCTAAAGAAAGAGTGATACATGAAGAGGTTCTCTTGCATAGTATAAACAGTGTTACGGTGACAGTGGACCTTCTCGGCGACGGCTTGAGGCTTCCAGTATAGAAGCAGGAGACGTAGTATCTTCGAGCGTAGCTGCTTAGAGCATAAGTCAGTAATTGAAGAACTTTGAATAGCTTCATATTTACCTGTTTGATTGATGTTTCCAACGCGAAAGTGGGCTTTGAAAGTTCCGAAGTATTAAAAATGTCCGGATTCAGTAGTATTTTTGGTGGGGGGGCGCGACAAATGCGATGCCAAGGATTCCATAGCTTTCTGCATACGCTAAAACCGAGGGTTCCAGCCTTAAAGGCACAGTAATCTTGCCAATCTCATGCGCTGGTGGTCAATTGCAGTCGGAAATGAAACTTTGGGGACTGCTTCATCACGAAACTGTTAATTCCACTTGCCCTTGTCGATGCTGCAGAAAGGAGGAATCCAACATTCCTTGGGTGGTGCATTCCCAATCTCGAGCCGGCTTGATTAGAACTAGGCTTCGCCAAAGATCATCCTTCTGACGGCCGCTGTTCCGCTATGATACTCTACCATCCAATATAATCTACGGAATAGTAAACGTTGGTAGCTGAAACAAGAGTAATGCGGACACTCTGATGCTGGCGACACATCAGGTTGACCCGAGAGCCAGGCCCGCGTTCAGGAGTGCATACGGCCCCCAATCGACTCGCAGTCCACCCCCACCGATAGCACAAAACCTTGGCCAAATCCACTACGTAGCAGAAAGGTCCTAGGTCCTGTATGCATTTTGGTTCAGGCGGTTTTTCCACCCTAAAGATATCCCCCTTGTATCTGTGTAGAAACGCCTACATAATGCTCGCATGCCAGGATCTACACGTGGCATGGAGAGAGTTTGACATGGATGTCTACTCGAAAGATCCCACAAAAAGGCCGCCAGTAAGAGAAAGCTTGTTGGCAAGGATGCACACGGACACATGCTTAGCTTCCTTGTGTATCTAATCGCTATCGGCGGGTTTTATTATGAATGGCATGCGGGTGGAGGCTCAAAATCCTGGCCCCATGGAATTATGGTACTTTTGTATGCACCTGGTGCACTTCTTCGCGAGTGAGAGCGCCATTATCCCTCCAGCTATAGTTATCCCCATTTTCGACCTCCGCTCGAGGGCTTGAGATATTTTAATTGTTGCCCGGATCCACCACAGACTCAGAATGTGGTGGTGTCGAAGATTTTAACCTGTGTAGCGTGCGAGTATGATAGTATGACAGGGTTTCGGACAAAAAAGCTGCTAAGTAATGATTCTGCACTATTAAAAATCCCAGAAATGGTTCGGTGCAAGAGTCTGGGAGGGGCGTGAGCCGTAATACAAATGATGTAATGTTATAGCTGCAGAGATTGCGAGGCTATTAGTATATCGATACAAAGCTCCGTGGCGTTGTGGCATGAGGTCGGCTGTGTAATCAACAAGGGTCCATTTCGTGAACGAAGTATCATCGGGTGATCAAGGGTATTCTGCTCGGGATCAGTGCGAGGCTTTCATTCTGTGACCGCAGAAGTAGAAGACCTGGACTCTATGTGCCTACTATGTAGATGCAGGCATCGAGAGTAACCACAGAATATCCATGCAGGTATCCACATTCTTCGCTTGTGTTCCTGTTGTATCTCAAGCCGTCTTTGGGAGGCGAGTAAGAAGTAGCAGGAGATTCGATGACGATGGATGTCTGTGGTCTTAGCCTCACACCAGCGGATGACACAAGGCGGTTGAGAACAACCAGTCGCTGTAGAGAGTGTGGGTCATTTTACTGTTCCCGGTCCTTTATTGCCTGCTGGTGCTTGAGGCCCGGTGTATGTCAGAGTGCTTTCTTGCTTTGAATCTGGTAGGCGGATGATTTAGACGTATGCACAGCAGTTCCTGGTAGGCTGACTTGTCGGTCGTGAACGAAGATGACCTGTTTCGATCGGGATGAAGCGATGGAACCGTGGTCGTGGTGTGGGAGTCGCAGAATGTCGCAGTCGCGGGTTTGAATGATCTGTCTAGCTTGTAAACGACCGGTTCAAGGCAGTAGGATTGGCGACCGATGTTACTTGTGACCAGTATACTAGGTAGAGCATTTATTTATCAGTACATGGATTGACCGGAAGGTTGGTATGAGAAATTGCAAAGGAGTACTGACAATTCTTCGTGAGCACAGGGTTTTTTACTTCTAGGAATCGCTGTCGTGTCCTGGAACAAACTATTCTTGGATTGTTTCTCGAAGATTCCGATGGAAGTCGTGGGGAGGTGAACAGCCCTCGTTCAAAACCCGTACGCGCTGGTATGGCACAATGCAGGCAGGCTCAAACATCGAAACGAAGCCTTTAGCTCGATTACGAGACCGCCAAACTTTTAGCTTTACTGAATTATGGTGTCGAAGATTGAAGACGAGTTGTAAGCTAGTAGTATTCGAATTTCCCTTCAGGCAATCAGGCTAACACCCACCCACAGGGTAGCATGCCTGTATTCTTTTTTAAGGCTTTACGTTGCACATCAACAAGTCGGCTCCTTACCGGTTGGTTGAAAAGCATCGACAGATCGGTCGGGAAAAATTAGATATGCAGGAGAGCTCAGGACGAGAATAGGGAAATAGGCCTCAGCCAACGAGAACGAAAGGCACATGTCCTAAAAATGTCGAGAACTCGAACCCCTTGGAAATCTGAAACCAAATCCTTGCCAATCTAAGGTCAAGTCCAGTATCTTGTACCATGTGTACGATGCAGGCTGCGTGGGCCAATCGACCTGGAGTGTTAGTCAATGGGAAGGCTTGAGGAGGCTCCACGATGAGACTTAATCGATAGGCATTCAGGCCGCTGCTATCAGCTGGTTAGGGCAACGCCGACAACTTGCACTTGCCGGCACGTGATGTGCTTGACCGAGAATTTTTTTTGGAATAGCAAAGTATCACAAAGCACCACGCCTTTTGGTCTTTGAGACTCCCAAGAGCCTTATGCAGCGTCATCTCCAATCTTGATGTTTCTGAAAGCTTGAGTCACTTGCTAATATTTGCTCCTACTCCGCAGCCTCGAAGAATTACCCTTTGGCGATACGTTCCACACCTTACAGAATGCTTCGCTATGTCAAAAGCACGACCAAACGGATGCTTCCTATAATGGGAGTCTCAACCTCCATGGCATGAAATACGTAATTGGAACCCCTTAGTGCTATGAGCACCTAACAGCCCCTGTCTATAGCGGCTTGGTACTCGACACGGTCCAGGATGAGGCTGACGGTTCAACAGGTACACCATCATTGAGCTATCGAAGAACGTTAGAATTAATGGTTTCCTCTCGATGTTACCCTACGCTACCTTCACCCGACCTTATGGCGCCGTATGCTGGCATTGCTTGCGCATCCGTTCCGCCAGAGACATATTCTATCGCGACCGAAAAGTTCACCGCTACCAAACAAGCAGTCTTTTTCTCCAAGCGTCTCAGGCAATGCGAATCGCCGGAGTTTCAAGGTTGGTGAAAACGTGACCACCCCGGGAGATCTCATGAGCACAGTGTACGTTGTTCTCCATCAGCGCACATTTCAAGCTGGTGCGAACGATGTCCTGTACCGTTCCCACCAGCGGCAGCAGCACCAGAAGCTGGTTCAACAAAATTGAAGGGATTCATCAAAACGTACTCTCAGGGCATAACTCGTTCGAGGTAGGATCCAGCCTACCGCTTCCACCATACGATGACATTCTGGTGAGACACCACGAGGGACCCCAGGTAGTCTTCAACATCTTATCACGACAAATTCTTGAGAGGCCGTCAGAATACCGACACGTCCTATAGTGTGACTCTTGAAGACAAGAATCTGAGGAAAAGACACTCCTTAGTCCAGGATTTATACTGAGAGCGCAGAACAGCAGCTTATCTGGTGGCATACCCGAGGTAAGGAGTTGTTGAGCAGCCCTTACGTTCCGGTGCTAATAAAGATAAGAAGAAGTAGGTCGATACTCCTGTCACGGGCACATGGAAGAACAGGCAGGCTTTTCTCTCGTCCAAATGGCTCGCTTGGTTGCCGCACTACACGCTCTATTGAAGGAGCGGTTTGTGATGATACTTCTGGACCAACCAAGCGTATCAATTGTTTCTAAGGGACATGTGGGAGGGTCGTTACTTACTCCGCTTGTACTGCTTGCCTGGAGCCGCGACTGGGAGGTAGGGAGGTGGGGATAGAGAGGTAGCAGCGGCAAGCCCTTCTACCTGGCGTTCCGATTCTTTATCGGCCTTGGGGGAGCTTTGGGCTCTGAGGCTGCTCGAGTCTTCTTCGACTCCTGTGGTTAGCTTGTGAGTTTCGACAAAGACTGATTGATGGGCGACGGAGCCGGGGAGGGAGAGCGGTCCCGTTAACAGCATATCAAAGGACTGTTGGAGTGATGACGCATTGCAGCTTCATAATCGATAATATGAATAGCCTCAAAACGTGCTTGAGCGTCGCCGACTTAGTATTCAAATGCCTTTTCCCCTTTTGAGTATCGACCCTTATGAGTAACTACCTTATCCTATGAGTAATGTGCCATCCGTGCAAGGATAGGCTAATGCACTTCACTGGCCGACTGTGGACGTGGAACAATGCTCGTCTGTAGAGCAGCCCCGATCATTGCTAAAGTCAATACGACTAAGCTAGCTGTAGCAGACACATGCGCACTTGAGCACGGAGGGCGAATATTCCTCCGGTATCCTGCAGGAACCCCCTTCCGCAGCGCCGATCCTGATTTCTTTGAACATACACGCTGCTAAATATGACATGGCAGACGTGATTTTCTTTCAACAAACTTGTAGGCCCACAATTCTAAGACGCCTCATACGGCTACGGTTGGAGGGCAAGAAAAGGATCCGCGCCATATCATTTATCTTGCCATGGCCCATTTATGGAGCTGTGACGTGAATCGAAGATTTGAATTGAGAATACCAGGATGCTCGGAAATCTCAAGACGAGATTCTTAGTCAATCTTCCCTGAGGCTTCGTTTAGATACGTTACGCAAGGAAACATATTCCTAAGAGCGATCACAGGCGTATCCCGTAATTTAGGAAATGATCGGCCATCGCTCAGAATCTGATAGAATTTTGCAACTTAGAGACTCGCACTGCCTCACTGGCGCTTGGCGCCTTGATACCGGGTCCACACATTGCTCGTTTTCTGGACTTGCGTCACACTTCGACACGAGCTTTACGAGATTGCACCTGAGTCATCGCTTTCGGGCCGTGCTTGGGCTCATCAACTCTCATTGATCCTTGACTGAAAACTAAGATTATCAAAAGGGGTAGCGTAAGGTTGTGGGACCGTATCGCAGGGAATATGGCGGTCTGAACAAGACATATGCGTGATCCGTAGCTAAGAAATGCTTGAGCTAGCATGGCATAGCCTCTGAGAGTACGCCCGGTTATTATTGGGCTTCTCAAGACTTTCTCCAGTGGCTTTAGGCGGATATTTTCCGGTGCATCGCCCTGTCCGCTGCAGTGGCTGCATTGGACATGCCTTTTAGCTTGCCATTCATAGGTCTATAATACGCGTCTATAGTCAAGAACAACGCGCTTGATCCCATTGCCAGTGGCATGTACGTCGCAGATCATATGTTCGCTATCAGTCTCAAACATCCTATGTTAAGGTTCCGGATCCAATCACGGAGGTAGCTAGTAGAAGTTATGGTCGAGTAATTTCAGGGGGCATGTTTTAACTTGAAGAGTCGGCATGGGAAGGACAGTGAACTAACTTTATTGGATATTGCATGCATACCTTTGGACACGGTCCTGTGCTCACTTTCACGCGTCGACTTTGGCCGTTTGGTCCGATCCAATGGTATCTTGTAGCCTTGGGTAAGAGTAATCAATCCTGAGGATGTGAAAATGTGAGCCCCGTGGATTCCGTAAGGGTAGGATCCATGCATCTTGGGACTTGTACAAGCTTCCGCTCGTTCTCCAACAAAACGCTTGGCTCTATTTGACTCTCCAAGCGGCATTGGCTTTAAGGAGGTATCAATGATGCGATACCAGGAGTATCAGACCCAATCGAGCCTGCGTTATTGACCACAGCTCAAGCAACATATGCAGTAGTTCTAAGGACAAGGACGCACGACTCTTCCACAGGGATGTATGACTTAGTAAGAAGTACTCCACCATTTTTGACGAGCTAGTCGACGCGTTGCAAGTAATGAGCTTGGCCTAGGTGGATTTGTGATATACTCCAGGTCCACCCCCCTTCCGATGACCTGCTGTTAAATACCTTAGCCCTCGCTTTACCATCACGACAAACCCTCCATTTATATCATACTTAAGATGTCAATCCAGTCATATTTTGACATAGATCTCACTCAGCCATCCGCTTGTTATTCACAGCAACCAAAGCCCACCAACGGTGACCCACCTCCAGCTCGTCCACCTCCAACTCGTCCACCTCTTCCGCCTCCACAACCAAGAGACGGTGCAACAAGTTCGTCCCCAATCTTTGTAGTGGATGGCAGTAGCCTGGCTAAGCACAATTCATGACAGCTCGACCAGTCCTCCGTTGATACCTCGTCAGACGAATTATGCATGTTAAGAGTCCATGATATGGTCGGTACCTACTAGCAAAGCCCTCTATAATATTATGCCTAACACAGACAGCAGCAGCAGCCATTCGGGTCTATAGCCATCATATATCTCCCAACTACAGAGTTTCAAATCCGTTTACGTGCATGGGTTTCCACGTGGGATCAGATTCGAGGCACGATCTGGCTTGTCAGCCGCGGCTGGACACACCACATGGACCTTGACACGGTCAAAGGAAAAGGATTATAAGCTCATACGAGATGCGGCAGCAGGATTGCTTTACTCTCAAACCTTGTGCTTGCCATGCTTCTCATGTTTTCATAGCTTAGAAAATAAACCCGTTTCCTCAGCCGATTTTGGTTCTTGATCGGCACTGTGACCGTGTACCAATCTAAACCATACCTTGCTCTTCGGACAGGCTATAGGGCCAGTCTACCAAACCGTCGAGCATCCAGTTCAGAGGATCGAAGACCTCGTAGTTAGGTTCGCCCAGGCTGTTACTCGCACCCGGGGTGGCAGCATCCCCGACCATATTTGGGGGAACAAGACTGGGATCTGCAACCGAGCTGGCTGAGCTTTCCACGGCAGAGTCAGGGTTTGTAGGGTTTTTCATGGCAGCTGATGCGTACGTTTAGATACTAACGACGCAAGATGAATCGGGAAACAACGCTTACACTCCAAATTTCCTCTTCCCTTGGCTTGGAATTCTTCACGCCATCGCCACACAGAATCGTACACAAGACTCATACTCATCCGGCACCTCACCTTGAGCTGTAGAGAGCTGTCTAGAACATCATTGTCGTTGTGTAGCAGTTTAGAGCCAGCACCACCCCCTCTCCACAACTGGGCAAGAACCTCAGCTAGCCGGCTGGGCAGGTCGTTAGTAGCCACACTAATGGCTCTGATCGCCCGTATGGTACGATTGAACAAAGTTTTTCCATAATCAATGTCAATATGGCGAGCAAAGAAGCTGTTTAAGAGTTTCAATAGTGTAAATCCTGCAGCAACAATCATCTGTAGAATGTAGTTGGAAGCGTAAGCGAGAAAACCACCCGCAGGAATCTCAAGAGCGAAGGCACACTCAAGGAAGAGAGAGGTTGAGAGAAAGAGTGCAAGCAGATCTGTGTTGTACTCTTTCGATGTGGCTGAGTCAAACAACGCGACTAGGCGTAGGTGAAGACCAGCTGCACGCAGGTAGAGAAGATTGATAGCTATAACTCCGGTATTGTTAGCCATGATTATTGGTATAGACATTTCATCTTGAACACCAGATGCTGGCGAGCCTGATAAATCAGTAATGAATGTCCACAAGGTACACGTACACGGTGTATTGGGTCTTAGCTTCTCCTCCAAATCCTGATAATCCTTTGCCAGAAAGGCCATCAAGACCGTTCTCTGGGTGTCTTCAACTAGGCCTACAGGATTCAGGTAGTTGCTGTACAAAGCCTTACTCACCCTGTTGCAAAACTTCTCAATCAGGAGTACTGCTTCAGTATCTTCAGGAAGTTTAAAGCTGGATCCATTTAAGCCAGACGGAGCGAGGGTCCAATCGTAGACTGTAGATGGAGGTTGACCATATCCAGTTGCGACACTTAGAGTTTTCTAATTACTACCTAAATTCCAATATTCCAAGAAGTGTTTTCTTACCGTTGGGCGACCGCATTACACGCAGCCCAAGTTCTCACTCGGTCTTTCAACTCCTCTTCTCTGAGCTCAATTTTAAATTTCGTAAAGTCCTGAGAATGAGAAGGCCGGTGAAGCCCGATTTGGAGAGACAGTTGAGTCATAAGACCACTCAGTAAAAACGTGGGATCGGAAGACGTACTACTAACAGGTAACGGCCAAGTGCAGAGTATGCAAAGTGCTTTTACCACGAGGTAGCTTTGAGGTACATCTGCTATGGTTGCCCAAAGCAAACGCGTGACTGGCCCAGAAAGAGTGTTTAAAAGGAGAGGATCATGACTATATCGACGAGCAGCAACTGCGACAATGGTCCAAAAGAGGAGGGAAGATGCATCGTAGTAGTCATCTGATGATTTCCCAGGATCTAGCAATGGCAGGAAAGGATGATACAAGGCGAAGAAACTGTCCCACAAGGTCAAATTTGACCTCATTTGAGAGCGAGGATATTACCACATACTGTTGAAACAGGTCTCGGACACGATCGTGAGTCAGAAGTACATCTTCCAATCGCCGCGATGGAAGGATTTGCCCATTTGGACTTCTCATGAATGATCCTCCTTCCAACCCAGATCTCAGATCCAGCAGCGTAGAAACAGCTTCCTGTGAGCCCATATACTGGTCTAGGGTAGACGATAATTGTGATATACTAGGGCTCGCAGAGGTACTTATCATTCGCGGGTTTGAAGGTGCTGTTGGTAATGAGTGCTGGCTGGCAATTCGATTTCGTAGCTCAATTATCTCACGCTCCATCTCAGCGTTCTTACTGCGCTTCCCAACCCGCTTGAAATTTTGCTCAATTCTACACTGAAGATTGAGACGGCGGCACCGTTCACAGGGTATATACGTTGGGGCTTGGATAACATTACACCGTAACTGCCACTTATCAGTACTGAAGGGTTGTCTTGAAGACGTAGCTAGAGGAAGGCGGGCCCCCCAAGTCACCTTTTGCTGCCGACACTCATTGCATGCTCTCTTTAGCCCAGGTGGTCTACTTCTATCCTCGTGTGCTTCACGAACATCTTCCCCACTTCCTGGAGAGCTCTCCAACCCAACATGGTGCTGGGTTCTCTTTCTACTTTTACCTCCTACAGTTTTTGCACTTGTGGGACTGCTGATAGGGCTAGTCAAGTCCGGAGTATCAGTGCTCCCTTCATTTTCAATGGCCAGGCCCAGTGCGTTATTCCCGTGCGAGACCATCGAGAATAGAAATGTAATGAGCACGAAGGCTCCGAAGTCGCTCAATAATACATCCGTCGTCGGATTTGGAAAGGAGGAGGAGGTACCTTATTATCGAAACGGGGTGGGGCCGCGGAGCGGGAAATCCACTCCACCGTTTAGTTTTGATTAGCGCTGTCTTTAGCGCTCCTCGTATGCACGGGGTTTCCGCGCACACTGGGTTTCCGCGCGCTCTAACCTAGAAAGGTTAGTTAAAGATAGTATCAGGTTTAAAGTGTCTATTAAACCCACCACCTAGCAGAGGAGGTAGGTCGGCTGACCCATACTAGAGGTCGGCCGACCATGCAAAATGTCCGGAGCTAAAAACTAAGCTAACACCTGACCTCAATACATAGATTTCATGATCGCACAAACCTTACTCTTACAACCCACAAACCATCAATAATTCATTAATCATTCAAATGCCTTCAATAAAGGAAACAGAGGCATACGCAGCATATCAGGCCTTGACAACAAGGCCTGATTGACACTCAGCATGAGTGAAGAACGAAGTGAGTAAAGCTCTCATTGTGACATGAATTAATTCGAACTGCCATTGTATTTCTGAATGCATTGATGGAAAGAAAAATAGATCGATCATTTACTGATATTTCATTGATCATTGATTAATCACGAATTTTGAAAAAGAGTTGGTTGAAAATGAGAGAATTAATCAATGATTGATATGATATTGATTGCTGATTGATATTGATTTAATAGAAGAGAAAGATTGTTATTATGTCGAGCGAGGCATTTTGCAAATATGAAGACGAAGATGAAAGTATTTGTGAAAATAAGATAAGTGATTTATCAATCTTGAATTAATAAATTATTGATAATTTATCAATTCACAGCGAAAGCATACGTCGACGAGTAATCTACGCAAGCATGTCAATGAACATGAAGAGAATGTTGTGATCGCTATGATGACAGATGATATCAGACAAGCGAACTTCGACATCTATGTTTGTAAGTAATATATGATTAATATATAATTAATAAATGATTAATCACTGATCAATCAATAATTGATATAGAAAACTTCAAGCGTCTGATCTATGAGTCAGTATCAGACACGTCTGAGAAGAACGTAGCTGAAACTGCTGAAATTGCTGAAGCTTCAGCTTCTTCTGTTTCGATTCTAGAAAAAGTCAAAAAAAAAAAAACTTCTCAAAGTTTCACGTAAGAAAGATGAATCAATAGACTATTAATCATGAATTGATTGCAAATTGATAACTTATTAATCTCAGATTAACAAGACTGCGATTCATTTGAAATTGAAGGTGAAAGAATCGATTAAATGTGCTGAGTGTCAGAAGACGAAGATCAATATGATATTAATTTATGATTGATAAATGATTGATTACTGATTAATCATCAGCTTGCTTAGAAGATTCAAGCATCTGTGTTTGTTTGCGAAGGTTTGATTGTGAAGAAAATGATGTGATGTCGATCTCTTCTGCTTCAAAAGTTAAGAATAAGAAGAAGACTGCAGCTGATGAATCTTGCAAAAAATCAGTCAAAAAATCAGAGTCTGATAAGAATTTCTTCTATTAATATTATATTGATCTATTATTAATCAAGAATTAATAGAAAACGATGATGAAGATGAAAGCAAAGATGAAAGCGAATTTCAGTCGAAAGAATCGCAGAATGAGAAGTCAGAATCAGAATCAGAGAATAAGAATTCAGATGACAAAGAGAATGAAAAGAAAGAATGTAGAAAGAAATTGATCGATGTTGAGATGATAAATTCTACTATGATGCAGAAAGATGCTTAAGAAAACATCATTGATCAATGACTGATCAATGATTGATAGACTATTGTTGTCTTTGAAATGATTTAACAGAGAGATATCTGAGCGACATTCTGTCAGTAAATAGATGCAATCTATGCATATACAAGCTGATTAGTATGAAATTAATCACTCAATAATCTACTGTTATAAAGTTTTTTCATCTCAGTTTTTCTAACGACATTCAATATATCTAGAATTAATACTAGATTGATTCTTGATCATTCATTAAATATCTTGCAAATCTCTTCGCATTCAAATCATCTTCAATTCTGATTTTTCATTTTCAAGCTTTATTCTTTGAGTTTCAGCTTTCATCTGTTGAATTTGAATTTTCTGTTGACAAATAACTAATGAATTCTGATTGAAAATCATTTGATTATTCTGAGATGTCTGTTGTTGTAAAGAAATTCAAGTGCTGAATATTGATAGATTATTATTCATTTATTGATATTAAATTGATAAAAAAATAATATCTTCAAGATTCATTTGAAGAATTTCGTGAACTTCGTGAACTACGTATAGATCTTTCACCACGCAAACTTTCAGAAGAAAAATATTAAGATAATACGTCAAAATCATCATTATCATTATTATCATGATGATCGCTCTGATCTCGTTTTCGTTTTCACTTATTAGCTTTTTTTGTACCTATATTAATAAGCTATCAATCGCATATTAATCATTTATTAGTAACTTATGATCGCGTTTTTCTGAATTAAAGAAACACTCGAATGCAGAAGTTTGTTTATATGAGTGACAAACTTCTTTGTTTCAAAATGCTTTATATTGTGCAAGATCTCGATCATTCAGACTTTGTTCTTTATTATTGATAAGTTATTAATTCTTTATTGATTAAAGATCAATAAACAAATCTCTTGATGATCTGAAGAAGAGTTAATCTTTTTTCAGAACTATTGCTTTTATGATGTGTTTGTTCAACAGCATTGATATGATTTTAAGCGCAAACAAAATTATTTGCTGAAATTTTTGAACAATGAATATTAACATCAGATGCAATAATATCTGTCTTTTTCTGTTTGATTCAGAATTTTACGTTTGATGAACTGAGTTGCAAAGCTGAAGTTGATCAGTGATTAATCAATAACTGATAGTTGATCGATGAAGAATTGATCATTTATTAGTAGATTGCAGATCTGAAAATAATCTTCTTTGAACTCAACATTCAACAGACTTAACATACGATCATGAACAGAATCTGAATATGTATCTTGTTCTGTTGATCATGTAACTTCACGTAGAAAATGAATTCTACAATAGATAATAGTTTGTGTTGAGATCGTGCCTAGAATCTAATCACACTGCAGCGAGATAGTGCGTAGCTGAATAGAATGTTTGATCAATAGAGGTAGCTCTAACTAGGAAACTAAGAATACAGAAGAAAGAAGACAGTTTCGAGCTGTATCTATAGTAGAGCGAACAAAGAGACGAAGTAGTCGATTTGCTAGAGCTCGAATAGATGAAATGTTTCAGCATATTTCGATTTGAAACATCGCTGTTTCTTGTTCACATATCGAAATCTCTAGAGTCTATTGACTAGACTCTATTCAATGTCGACACGCTTCGTAACAGTTTGTGCTGTATGTCATTGTCATTGATGAGATTGTTGATCAATACTTTGTAAATATAGTTCAAATTCTGAATTGATAATTGATTAGTTTTTTAATAATAGCTGAATAATAAAACAATGATAAAAGATTGATCATCTTTTAGTTGACTTGAATTCATATTCATAATCATAACTTCAAATTCTGATTGATGAATATGATATCATTTAACTTCAATATTCAATCATTTCTGAAGTAAAGAAAAAACAGTAAAAAATATGAACTGATAACATTCTGAAGTTTGACTATTTGTAAATACTCGACAAAGAGTGACAACTAATAATTGATTAATGATTAATTAGCAATTAATCATAAATTAATAAATGATTGATTATCTTTTTTCATTGACTGATTGAACATTGCAAAGACAACTTCATTAACATTACGAGTTCATACTCTTTTGAAAGACATATCAACTTCAAATGATTTCTGTTTCATTAAAATTCAAGCTTGTTCTTCATAGAAACAGACTATGATTTTATGTTTCTCGAAATAATTCAGAAATTAAATATAACGTGTCTGATCAATCAATTATTGATCGAATATTATTAAAGAATCAATATCTTACTGATGACGAAGCATTTTCATGATGTGTTCAATATTCTCATTGTACTTCATTGAACTCTTGTTCAGCAGAAAAATGCAACAATTTCTGCTTATATATAATTGCAAATATTCAATTCATATTGAATAAAAACTCGTGAATTTTAGAAATGTGTTGAGTGTGATATTTATTGCAGAAATCGTTCAACAATGAACTTTGTAGAAATTTTGCTATTAATGATTCAATAATCTTTAATTAATAAAATATTATTCAAGAATTGATAAACTTATTGATAGTTAAAGTTGAATCTCAAATTTTGACTATTGTTTTCAATAGATCTTTTCATAGTTCTAAAAATAATCGATTCAATGATGCTGATAAATGAGTATGAATATCATGAGAACAAAAGATAAAAGAGTCACATTCTGTTGTATCTTTTGAAATAAGAAAATTAAATTTCACTTCACATTCTACTGTCACTAATTCGTCGAGTTCAGTAATATGATCAATATCTATTTCAATCAATCATTAATCATTTATCAATACTTTATTGATAATAGAATAATAGATTATTAATTATCACAATGTTTTCTTCAAGTACTTTGTTATTCAACAATATGACATGTGTTAAGATGAACATCAGACATTCGTAAATTATTGAATCAATCTTTAAGAAAATCAATATCAATATTCTGTCTGTTCATAAGAGACTGATAATAATGTTTTTGAAAGTTGTTTTGAATTGCATTGAAACATTCAATGAAGTGATAAGTGATTTCAGCGACATTCTGATCAATCAAGAAATAATCAATGATTAATATTTGATCAATAAATTATTAATAAATACTTCTCGATTGCTTTCTTTCAACACAAATGAACATGTATCTTCATAGTCTTTGCATGATGTTTGCAATCGAAATTATTTCATTGCAGCGAGGTAATATTTGATGAATATTAGTTGATGATTAATAAATTACTGATAAATCATTGATAAAGAATTAATAGTACTCATTTGAATTTTTTTTCTGACGAGTTTCTTGAAAGAAATCAAGTTCGCGAAGTCTTTTGATTTGTTCTCAATCATCAACGATCAATTTTTCATGATGCAATTTTGCAATATCTGAATGTAAATAATTACAGATTTTGACATCAGAACAGATATATCGATAACGATCGCAATTTGTATTGTTTAAAAACAATGATTGAGTAATCTTTGATGACTGTTTTCGAATTGATGAATATTGAATCTAAGAATATCAATAACAAATCAATAAATTATTAATCAAATATTGATTGCAGATTAATCATTGAATTACACTCATTCTTCAATACTACGTTAGATTCTTTACGAGTAGAAAGAATATATGCATATTCATCGATAGCTATATTTGAATAATCAGAAAGAGTTAAAGCATGTTCAACATGTCACGTCTTTAATTCTAAATAATGTGTGTTGAAGAAAAGAACGACAAGATTTTCAGATTGTCAATTCTGTGATTATTTATTGATTAATAAGTGATCAAGAATATATCAATTATAGATTAATCGATTCTTATCTCTTCATCTTCGTCATCACTTGATTCTGTATTCTGATCACTCAGTTGATTTTCATTCATGTATGATTACAACTAGTTTCATTAATATCTGATTAATCAGATATTAATAGATGATTAATAAAAGCTACATTGAATTCAAGAAATTATAGAAGATTAAGAATTATCTGTTCATCAACGCTGTTATCTATGATTTTACATTATCAATAGCGCAGGAAAGCGGAATTATGCTCATGGTCACTCGACCATGCTCGGACATTCTGCATGGTCGGCCGACCTCTAGCGTGGGTCAGCCGACCTATAGTCTCCCACGTAGCACCCACATGCTTGACACAACGCAACATACTGTCAGCTAGCACCCAAACCATGCTGCATTTTATACTCCTTTTTTGAAGAGGTTCCAAGAAGTGAAAGAGCACGATGATGATTAACGCGTGGAGTGGTTGTACTCACTTTTATCGCAAGAGAAAACGTCAGGTATGTAGAGATGGGACTGCCAGTTGGTCGAGCATCGCTTGCATCATGAAGAAGGGAGAAAAAACGCTCTCGCCATTTGAGTGAGAAACGCGACGAGGATTTTGTTGTCACGATTTCATTCCCGCTAAATCCCAAATCCGAATTGTCTACTTTCCAAAGCGCCGTGCATCTCAAGCTCTTTTTTCGAGCGATAAATATCCAGGGGTCCACCAAACGTATTGCGCCCAGCACAAGCATTGTCCCACTCCAAGCTTGGGCTCCGAGGAAGATTCCTTGAGGATCATTCGATAACGCTACGGCGACGGGGCTGCCAACCAGAACCCAAACTGAAGAGCATGCATATGCCATGCTGAGTCCTGTGCCTACCACGTTGAGCGAAGGCGACAGTGCTGGAACCATCACTGTTGTGAGCGTAGTAATCATGCCAGCGAGTAATTCGTAAAGGACGCAATACACTATCCAATCACGTAGGTTGTCATTGCCAGCCTGTGAGACCACTAAGTAATTCCCACCCACCGAGGAAAAATCGAAAAACCTCAATGGTACCGTACAATCTATTAACAAGGCTAGCAACATTCACCCGAAAAGGGTGCCTGCGTGGGTTATAGCGAGCATATGAAAGGGCAAATTATCCAAAATGTGCAGAGACATTTTGGCATACGAATATGTGTAGAAGAAAGGCACTGAAAACCCAGTCTAAGGAAAGAAGAGAATAATTGCGTATATCACGAATGAGACGTCTTTAAACGCGCATGTGTCGATTAAGGAGCGAGTATCTGACGAGGCACTTGCCTCTTGATAGCTCACATAGTGGCAAAGACGGTTGCAAACGTTCTATGGATACAAAACCTATAACGTGTATGGCTCACGCAAATCCAACCTGAGAGTGCAGACATCGAAAGACCATCGGATCAGTGACTTCATATGGACTAAATTGTTAATCTGACGAAGGAAACAGCGTGAATAGTCCCAGTCTCGCTTAAGCTGAAAGCAGACATGCGATCACAATTGCAACAGCACGCTTTGTGCTGAAAGCGGAACTTAGGACTCCTAAGTTAGAACTCCCAAACTTGGTACGTAGAGCAATCCGCTTCCGATCCCGACACAGAACCCTTGAGCCAGGAACAGTTGCCAGTATTGAAAGGCAATAATCAGTACCCTTATGCCAAAGGTAATGCGAGAACTGCCGAGCAAGTGCAGTGTATAAAAATGGCCTGCGCCAAATAGAGACTTTGTCACAACGTCAATAGTACCGAGGACAAAGTCTTCGATTGTCTCGATTATGAGAATGTGAGCGATGATTTGTGACTCAATAGATCTACCTCATCGTATTCTGGGTATGCTCCGAAAGTATCCACAAACCACCCTTCAACTAATGAGCATCAGTGCAATACATGTACAATGTATTGAAAAGTGCTTTACTAGGTACTAAGGAAGAGAAAAAGAAGCCTACATCCTGAATCTACGCGGAGGGTTCACCGTTTAGAGGTTCATTTTCTGTGTCGTTGGATGTGTTCTGATACTTCCAACTACTTCGGGCCTCGTTGGCGAATGGCGTGGCTGATTAAAGTTCTGAAATTCCCCAATGAGATTCGCAGCGCAGTCTCAGACAGAGGGAAGCATAATTTTATAGTAATGAACATCTTACAAAGGAAAACCCGAATCTATATAGTGCGCGAAGGGAAAAACACGGAAGAGCACGATAGCCAGTCATGGCCGGCGCCCATGCTGCAATCGAATATGAAAAGAAGCATCTAGGCGACCATAACCAATGACAAAGAACACACCCACACCATCAAAACAGCCTTCATAAATATCAACATCCTCGTCGTCCCAAACCCTTCTCACATCATCTCTGCGCTCGTTGACGATGCTGGCCTATGCTCTTACCACACCTTCAAATCTACGTGCAAGCAACAAGCTACCCCACAGACTACAGTCTCCGTGCGTGAAGGATGCCTCCTCATCACCCCAACGCTGGGCGACACGAAAGGTTTCAGGAGCACCTTATCAAAGCGCTAAACAATGTGTGGGATCAGCTGGGTTTTTAGCGTGCAAGCGATTGTTTGCTTCAGCTGGATTTGGCAGGGGTAAGGGATGGGCTTGTTGAGGAAGTGGAGCCATTGTAGATTGATAAACATTTGGGTCTGACGGCATCTAGAGTTGATCTGACCATTGAGAGGCCGACGCCGAAGATTGGAGTGATCTTAGAAGAGGGATTTCCGGAGATCTAGACAGCGAAGAGTGCCTCTGCTTTGAATATGCGTGATTGCTGGGGATTTATTCGTACCAAAAGCGCATCTGCTTATCTACAATCTTATTATTGGATGTTCCACAAGTTTGTTTTCGGCGCTCCATTGTCCCTGCATGAAGTCTGCAGAAGGTCTGATTAAGAGGGCCCAAGGAAATCTTCTTACCGCACATTTCGCATCTTAGATACAGCATTGTCTAAAGTAGGACAAGACGGGTATTTTATCTGATCAGCATCCTACCCCCTTCCAATTCGTTCTTCCATACCCCTTCCCCGAATAGACAGCGAAGAAGGTTCGTTAGTCAAATACGATTGAGCTGTTTGAACTATTGCTGTGGTGATAGGTGGAAGTAAGTAGGTGTTAATGCATAATGATAATTGCATAAATTGGGCGCTGGCAGCGGTAGATCGAGGCTGTTGGATTGGGAGCTGTGACAGATATTCTGCCAAGTTGAAGTCGCTAGAGGGGGCTTGATCACTGGCAGGCGGCATGTCCAGATGATGGCTAAAAGCCGTTGTATCTACGATTTGACATGGTGACGTTGGATTTGTTATCACGCTTTGATTTGGGGGATCCTGGTAGTTTGTTGTTAGAGTTCTGCCAGCATGCTGGTTTCCATCCTCTGCTCGAATTGCAGCTGTCTCTAGGCTTCTATGTATATCCATCTTCTCGGGTTTGGCGGTGGGCCTCACTGCAGATATCGCTTTGTGGGGGGTTGTAGCTCGCTGCATGAAATAGTGCAGATTTAGTTTTAGACACTCGCGATGGAAGAGTATTGGGATTTAAAGAAACAACTTTTAGAAGTCATGGCACCTGTGGGCGTGAGAAAGCAGTACAGACGGCTGGGGTGGGACGGTATTAGATGGGAAGAACGGTCATATTGCTGGTGTATTGAAAGAATTTGAGAAAAAACCCCGCTGGTTCGAGGGAATACCCACAAAATATTTCCCAGTTTCTCATCATGTGACATTCCAGCGGCATCCGTCAAGAAATCCTGTAGATGCGTCGGATATCAGTCATGGAGCGTGCTAGTCAATCACAGGCATCTTCAGTGGATCAAGGCAATGACTGTTAACATCTTTGATTGACAATTGAGCTATGTGACATGCATGAAGAAAGCGAATCCTCCATTGGGAACAACCGTAGTCATCACCCTACATCACAACGCCCGAATTGCTTGCAATACGCTGAAGATTGTTAATGCAGGTTCTTCTGGCAGTGATGATGGAAACGACATACCGGCCATAGCTCTGCAGCCTCCTTTCCGACAGGTCCCGTAATAGCTGATCCCTTCATTTCTCCCTTCGGATTGACAATCTATTCACCACTTAATCAGCCACTACATCTCTTGCCTTGTATTCTCTGCCTCCTCCGCTCCAATGCATCTTCCCAATGCCCAACAGCCATTCTGACTTGTGCTAACTCACCACACCAGCATTATCCTCAAAATACAGATACACCCCATCCGCCCTTCTCCACGGCTTGCTCTGCCTCACTACTACCGCAGGCATGACCTTTTTCCGTAATTCGGGCTTTCCCTTCTTCACTGTAGCCATAACCATATCACCAACACCGGCAGCTGGGAGGCGGTTAAGACGAGCGCCGATGCCTTTGACGGAGATAATGTAGAGATTTCGGGCGCCGGAGTTATCGCAGCAGTTCATGACGGCACCGCTGGAAGATGAGTATCAGTACTACTTCAGAGTAGCTCGAAAAGCGCCTGTAGAGACTGTCGGAGGTGAACGCACACTGGGAGACCGAGGGTCATCTTGAGCTTGTTGCCCGAGGCACCACCGCGTCTGTGTCATACTCAGCTGTGGTTTCCTAGTTTAGAATCAAGAGAAGCTCGCCCTCTCTTAGACATCTTGGTTTATTATATGCGATGACTTGTCGTGGATGCTCTCGTCAATAAGTTTCGATTTCGTCGTGCTCTTCAATTTCGATGTGTGGGCTCCGGGCGCAAGCGAATTTCACGCTATCCCGTTCTGAGGAAGCACGGTCGCAAAAGTACTAGAGCCTATGGGGTTAGATTCAACACATCGACCTCACCTCATCCATTGCAGTCCTTTACCCTCGTTCCTACCTACCACTTGTTCATAATGTGAGTTTGGCAATGCGCAGGATTAGTCAGTCTGATCACCGCTTGAACCTGAGCTTGCAGAGCCTGCGGATTTTCCTTTTCCACAAACCTACAACTAAGCTTATCGCGGTATGACAGAACCCTTTCCTTCTAAAGCTAAACCAACTACTGGTGAATATTGTGGATACCACATTGGAAAAGCAAAGACCTGCCGAAGTACGAGCTGAAACAAACGAGAATCAAAGACGAAAAATCAGAGCTCAGTCACGATCCTGTCCCAGGACCAACATTTCCTTTTTCGATAAAAATTAAGCCGTCATATACGCCAACAAACTCAATTCTCTCATCTTCTAGTCCTCATGTCAGTCTTCCTCGCCTTAGAACTTGATAGTAAGGAACTACACGACTTACATATCATAAACGTAAACGAAAAATCCGGATGGCACTCATAGACTGCTTTCCGAGGTCGCGCAACAAGACCAAAAGTCACCTTCCTCAACGTCCGAAAGATCTGGTGTAAGAAGGCGCTTCGGTGACTCAACACGAAGTGGTTTGTAGATGACCTTCTGGCGAGCAGCATTTGACGAAGCTTCGATAGGCCAATGTGAACACGAGTTGTTAACATCTCTGTTCTGGTTTCGTGATTTGATGTACTCTTGCGCGTTTACGATGGTTTTTGTCATCTTGTCGTTAGGAACTGACAATGGTTTACTCAGCCCTTTGGTCTCCGTGTTCCTTCTTGCTTTAAGCGACCGGTTTTCTCTAAGACTCGAATGCTTGTCGATGACTACATCCTCGGGAAACAATATCCAGTCTTCCATTGGCGGCGATGGTGCTGGCTGGTGGATGACTACGTCTTTCGCCTGCTTGCATTTCTTTGACTTGTCGATCTGTTTCAGTGATGTTTGATGCTTGTGTACCGACCTGCTGGCCGACATGCTAGCGGACGTGGTTGACGACGGCATGGTTGGATGGCAGCGGAGTGTCACGAGAAACTGTCAATCAAAGGTGGGGTGCTACACAAATAAGAAAGAAGAAAGTCTCAAGCGAGTTACGATGATGCTTGGAACAACGAACTTGATGACGATGGTTGTGGTTGATGATTATTTTGCGAGGGCTAAGAGATGGTAGAGTTAGAAGGTAAGTGAGGAGAGTGTAAGAAAGAGGAAGAAAGAGGGGGGCACACGCAGGTTTTGATGTTCGTTAGGGGCTTAGGGTAAGCGAGACCGGCCAATGGGACAGGGGTTTATGACTACGGCGTGTCATCTCACATCCAGCCGAGGACTACCCTTTTATGGAAGATGCCTACCTTGCTATCAGTTTGACTTCCTTAAACATCCATCATCATCCTCGTTCGTTTTGGTTTCTACCGCACATCGTTGGATTCTGCCAAGACTTTTGCTCGGTTACGCACCGGATGCCTTGTTTTCACCGAGTCCTCTTGACTTCCTCCCCGTGGTTGCCTTGGCCCTTCAGCAGGGGCTTCTTCGAAGGCCTCTTCGCCTTACGCTGCATTCCGATCAATCTCTTCATTAACATAGTCATGAGACTCGCCAGATGTGAAGTCATCACCAGACGATAACATATCACGTGATCCATAAGGGAACGATCACGTGATCTTATCTGAATTCACCTTACTATCTTATGTCACTTCTACTTCCATGTAAGTACGATACTGACACACGAAATTGTTTTAAATTGTCGATTTGTTTCGGCCTGTGCATGATGATGCTTACTTCTACTCCCGTCGTACCTCATCGTCCCCCTAGCTCATTATTCTTCTACCGGTATACGAAATGACGTACAGTTGTACAAAGAACCAGGTACCGCTATATGATCAAACACATCATTGCGTATGTTTCAATACAATACTTGCCGATCTGTACAACCTCCACCTGACGCATACCATGAAAGCATTGACACATACGGTTGAGTAATTGAGGTTGAAGATGTAATTCGTCCGGTTGGTATTGTCCGGTACCGCTGACGATGATCTGCAGACCGTAGTGGGTAGTATCAGGCGTGAGGCTCGAGGACGGGGTCCAGACAAACTTCCCAGAATTTTCTTTACTATACAAAGACCACCAAACTCACCACCCTTTCTATACAACTCTCCATCAACTTCAACCTCTAAGACCTCTTTCTTGGAATTTGCAAATCCAAAACCCCCCTGTTTCCCCCAAAACAACAAGCCTAGCAATAGCACTTGCTATCCTCCACCATTATTCTTGCTGTCTAGCAAATGCGTGTCATAGCCATAAATTAGCACCCGAATCCTTCCCGGTATATCGTTCGGTAGAAAATCGCCCTCAAAGCCTGTGCACTCCCTGTTGGAAGATATTTTTCATGCTTCAGTCTATCTCTTTGCCCTCTCTGTGTATGTCATAAGTGATGCTCCAGGCACCTCCTTGCCAACTATGATTTCTTGGAACAATTCGTCCTTACTCCGCTGGAGCACCTTTTTTCTTAGAGCTTGAGGTTTCCTTAGAGAAATTTCCCTAATCATGGGATTTACACATCCGTTCCTAGTTTCTCAGTTCGGGAAACCTTGATTTTTCGAGATGACTATTCGGGGTGCGAAATTGCCAAGTTAAAGTTTAATTGATAAGGAAAATATTATTTCCGTATAAAGTGAAGAAGCACAAGCGTTGAATTACGCACCACAATTTATTCTTGAATCTTTCCAGCCTAAACGGAGACAACTCTTTTCTGACATCTATAGAGCTTCGGCCCCACAAGGACGTAACCACAAGATGTTCGTTTATATGAGAGAACAAATTCGATCTTCTTAGTAGCGTGTGCATCACCGAGATCATGTATGTGGCCTGATATCTTCCGCTGAATGCCCATTCTTTAGACCCAGGTCCCTCGATACCAAGCGTCGAAGAGACGAAGTATTGTAATCACAAACTTTCCCGGATGTTGAAGTTTGGAGGTAGGAAGTCTGGTCTGGGCAGGGAAAGTAAGAACTGCGTGTTAGGCTTGGATGAAGTGGGCTGAAGAGGTGAATGGTGGCGATTATGTTGCTGAAAGAGTTGGGTCATTCTTGGGGTATGGTAGTCGAATTTGGGAGGATAGTTCTGTTCTTTCCGCGGTATAGAAACACGGTGCAGGGTGACAAAGGCACGCAACAGATTGAACACAAAACATATGCATAGAATCTACAATTATCACACCCCCTACCACTATCCAAAATCAGCAATATACAGCGCCACTACTCCTCAAGCCCCAAGAAACCACCGCACCCCTACCTTAGATAATAATCAAATTACTAATCGGCACCCCCTGCGCCTGCACACTATACCTCCTCTTAACCCCTACCCCCCTCGCTCTCTCAAATCCACCATACACCTCCTCCCCACCCCCCACCATAACCATCGGAATCGGCCGATACCGCGGTAACCCACTACTCGTTTCTTGCTTCTTGTCCAGCAGCGGTCTGATCAGCCACCCCTGCGGCACGTCACCCTCGTCTTCCTCGTAGGAAACCACGATTACGAGTTGAAGACTGGTTTTTGACGGGGCGAAAGTTGGGATGTTTTCGAGTTTCTGGCTAAAACTGCAGCCGCCGCGTTTGAGTACCAGAACTTGATTTTCTCGCGGGATGTGCGCGGGGAGGCGTTTGTGGCAGTTTTCGCCGGCAACGTGGATCGAGTGCCAGAGCAGGGGGCCTTGAGGGCCGCCGTTGATGTCTGGACCAAGAGCTTCTTCAATGTCGGGGAGAGGAGCAGCACCCGCACCAGTGGGGGTGATGGCGGGGACGTAGTGGCGGTGGAGGGGCTGGGCGGTCGGGCTTGGGGGGTCGTGGAGGAGGGACGTTACATGCTGGATGAGGGAATTTAGGGCGAGGCGCATGGAGGATGCTGCATCAGCTTCCTGTTCTGCGATAGGCTCAAGTTTGGCAAGGGACTTTGAGTCCATGGTGAAGCTAAGGGTATCGGGCTTGGTGGTGTTGATCTGCTTGGTCAAAGCTGGGACAACGTCGATAACTAGATCTAGCATGGAAGCATCGCGAACTCTCGTGAAGTTTGGGTCCAAGGGGTTGACAACGCTCGAAGCAACGTCTTTCGCGAGAAAAATTCGCTCATCTTTACCCAAAAGGACGTTGTTGATCGCTTGCACTCGGAATAGATCACCCCTACTTGCGCCATCATCAGAAGCGATTGGCACATCTTGGATCATGCCTAGGCGTACACCGCCCATGGAGTTAATCAATATTCCATTTCCGATTCTTTGCAACACACCAGGTCCCAGATTGACCATATTTGGAAGAGGAGGAAATGTGATGTCAAAGGTGGGCCTGGCAACAATTTTTGACGAAACCCCATTGTAGGGAACTAACTCTAGAGGCAACGTCCACGGGAAGTATGTGTAATTTGAAGGGGATCGCACATCTGCCAGAGATATACTCGGATGGTCACTAGAGTACTCGACGATAGGAGACTCCAGGTTCTCAGGTGTCGGCATTAGGTGCAGCCGGGCTAGATTAGCAGCGTGGAAAATGTCATTCCGTGCAGCTGTCGCAGAAAGGCTGAACGGTATCGTTGCTGGTGGTACAGGACAGTCAGCTTCACTAATCATGTCTTGCATTTCCTCGGCTGTATAATAATTGCTCGGATCAGATTGCGGACGACTTCGCTGCGTTTTGTCTTTACGGGGAAGTATCAACGGGTGTCCCTCGGTGCTGAAGACGAAAGGTGCGTCGAGCTTGTTCAAAGGATGTTCAGTATCAAACAGCAGGAAGAGGTATTTCGTGGTCTCTCCAAGAAAGAAACTTTCCATCCGGTCGCTGCGTTCGCCACTCCGCACATCCTGGATTCCGGCCCACCCACATTTTGTCCAACATCGCCTTTTGATGTCTCGAAGTACCATTTCACCAACATGCAAGTACCATGGATCGCGAGTCGCCCGATACAGATGATACGTTGACTCAATGAACTCAGGTCTACCACCCCACCAACCGAGACCACCTTCAACACTGCCAGATGACGTTGACCATCTTTCTGGTAATGCAGAATAGCGAGTCCATATAGCTGTGAACAAAAGGTGTATTTCGGTCGCTTCCTCAAGATCGCCAGTCATAGCCAGAAGGCCTGGATAAAAGGCGCTCAAACTATCAAACCAAAATGCTCGAGCAGCACCGGTGTAAAGATCACCCTGGATGTAATGAGGGTGAATATACGAACTGCCACGACGTAGATGGTGGTTTATTGCACTGTGCGAGGTTTGCCAGACTTCAAGAAAACTCTCAGCCATCTGCTGTTCCTTTGAAAGGGCTGGCAGGAAGCTCAAAGTTGGAGAGCCCGGTGCATGGAATGTATCAGAATCACTAGGTGAAGGGGATCCAGACAAGAGAACATAAGATTTTGCAGCATATTCATAAAAGCTGTCAATTCCTGCACCAATACCTGTGAACGGACTAGTCCACAATCCTGTTTCAGCATCAATACCGGAGCCGATGAGTCCAAGAGTGCTTCTTCGTTCCCAGACAGACCAAAATGCTTTCTTGGCTAATTGCTCATAGCGCGAATCTCCTGTAAGCCGACTTAACGTAGTAAATTCTAATACAAGGCTACCAGCCCCAGCGCTACATGTTTCGGTTAGTTCGCCAATCGGCTGTTGTATAGGTTGGCACTGGCCATCTTCGGCATTGTTATTCAACGGCGAATTCAGATAGAAAGGAATGCCATGGCGAAGGTTTACTCTGGGATAGGGCAAACCAGTCGCGGTATGAAAAGCAGGGACTAGGCGGTTTGCAAGGTCTTGTGCAAGTCGTAATAATTGTCCGTCATATGTGAAGCTCCTAGACCATCGGATGCGCTCACTTCCACGACCACTGTTCACCGGTCGGTTGCCACTCTGGTGCCTTGGGTTGTATCCCCTTATTGGCAAATCCCCAACAGCGAATAGATGCGCACTTAAAAGCCCACCAACGCCTCGGATAACCGTCTCGAAAACCTGGACCTTACTATCCAGATCAAAACCTCTGCTGCGTAGTCCTTTCCCTTCAGGGCCTGCAGATCCATCTCCATATTGCTCTATTAAAGCCGCCACACTCGTTTTAAAGTACTTCAGAGCTTTGTTTTGACCACCTGCGGTAGTAGGAGAGGAAGCTAAAATAGCTAACGTTGAAAGACTGTCGATCAAAGTCAACGAATAGTTTCCGAGGGCATCATTTAGCTCAATGTGTGCTGGATTGGCGCGGTCTCTGGTCAATGGCTTGCACGAGATAGGCCGTAGTTCATCCTCAGGGAAAGCATGCTTCATATAGTTGTCGTACCCATGGTAGAACATATGCTCAGCTTCTAATCTATACGATCAATTAGTCGTTGTCGCAAGCCGCAAAGCAAGTGCAAACACTGACCTCAACTCTTTGGTTTGAGTATATGTCATGCCCTGGCCACAGGCCACCCAGAGTAAGAGTATCAGGAGGCATGACCACAAGTAGGAACCCTGGAAGTTCGTTTGGTGGAGAACCTCTAACGGGATGTGGCATCTTGGGGGCATTACAGGAAAAGCAAGGAGAAGTACGCGACATAGAACCTGTGTGTTCCGGGTAAGGATAGCATTTCATTGAGAGCTCAGACGTAGATCTACAGAAGAAGATTTTATGTCACACAATGGAGCTGGTGAATCAGCGTGTTAGGTCCGATGAAGCCACCATGGCATTCGCCGGCGGTTAGTACCTTAGCGCGTTGTCGACTCGCAACAAAGTTACGCCGAGGGTCGAGCTCTTTGACTCAACGACGACCATTTTATCCCAGATTCACGAGGATTTTACGCTCTTGAAAATGCACCACAGCACCGATTAGTCGTTGGGGAAGCTTGGTAGTTTAACAATATGGCTGCGGACCTCGCTTCTCAAGTGCTCGACGCATTGTCGCATAGCGATGGACCAATACTCAGCGCTGAAGCATTTGCTTCGACTCCTTCATCAACGGTCAAGAGCGCGCTCGATAGACTAGGGTCCCGGGAAATGATTACATACAAGACGATTGACCGAGAAGAAGCTATCTTGACGCTTGAAGCTGAAGGTATAGCGGCAGATGGAAGTCACGAAGCAAAGGTATTCGAGGCAGTCCGGCAGGCTGTTGAGGGGCTGAAAATCGGGGACCTGCCAGTACGTTGGCTCAGTCGTATGCCAGCACGGGAAGATTTGGCGAGACTACGATGAGTAACTAACAAGAAGGATAGGCAATTGTGGGCAAGGAAAGTGCAAAAGTTGGACAGGGCAAAGCTTTCAAAATGGGATGGATTAAGAAAGATAAGGACACGCTAAGGGCGAACGTACGCATCGTCTTCGTAGCCATACAGGCGTACGCTTTGACACATGAGTATAGACAGATTCGATTGTCGATACAAGTAGAGAGCAACTCCAAATCATACAAAAGACGCGCTCACATCCAGACGCAAAAGTGATCAACGACCTGAGAAAGAGAAAGTTGATCACTATGCAAAAGGTTATAAGTTACGAATTCAACAAAGGCCCGAAGTTTTCAACGGAATTCGTCAAAGAGGAAACTGATCTAACCGCGGATATGTTGGCAAGGTAAGACTTACTGCTCGAGAACTACCTACGTGGGAAATGTTACTGAAACGCTTAGCGGTGCATGGAAGAACGTGCATTTCAAACCTTACAACTTCAAAGCCAAAGGAGCTGTGACGCCCAGTGGAGCATTACACCCTTGTACGTACACCTAGCAAAGTCTGCTCTTGTAAATAATATAATATCGCTAACTCTTTGAGCAGTAAACAAAGTTCGACATGAGTTTAGGCAAATCTTCTTTGAGATGGGATTTGAGGAAATGCCAACAAACCGGTACTGCGTTTACTATCGATATCTGCATGACACTGACAATGTTGCAGCTTCGTAGAGACCGGCTTCTGGAACTTTGACGCTCTTTTCGTACCCCAGCAACATCCTGCACGAGATCTCCAAGACACTTTCTACATCTCCGACCCAGCACTTGCTGATAAACCCGGCGCAGATCCACAGAATCCTGAAGCCATACTTAATGGCTCAACATCTGGTCATAACAAGCAACCCGGTGCCGGTCTAGACTACAAGAAATATTGGAATAACGTAAAGGAGGTTCATGAGAAAGGTAAGTATGGATCAATAGGTTACCGATACCCTTTCAAAGACGAAGAGTCACTCCGACTTGTTTTACGAACACATACTACCGCCATCTCGACCTATATGCTCCACAAACTATCCGCAAACCCTCGGCCTGCCCGGTATTTCTCGATTGATAGGGTTTTCAGAAATGAATCTGTCGATGCCACACATCTTGCAGAGTTTCATCAGGTGGAAGGAGTCATAGCCGACTTTGGCCTGACTTTGGGAGGGCTCATTGGATTTATGGAGGTTTTCTTTGCCAAAATGGGAATCCATAAACTCCGCTTCAAGCCTGCGTACAACCCCTATACAGAGCCCAGCATGGAAATCTTCGGGTTTCATGAGGGGCTTGACAAGTGGGTCGAGATCGGAAATAGTGGTATGTTCAGGCCGGAAATGCTGGAACCTATGGGGTTGCCCAAGAGTATGAGAGTGTACGGCTGGGGGCTGAGTTTAGAGAGACCAACCATGATCAAGTAAGTCTTTTCCGAGTAACCGCAATGAAATGCTAACATGTTGTTTAGGTACGGCGTCAGAAATATTAGAGAGCTCTTAGGACATAAAGTTGATCTGAACTTCGTAGAGAACAACCCCGCCGTACGCTTAGAAAAGGATTAAAGCATATCAATGATGTTCATAACTTTGGAGCACTCTCCGAGCATTAATAGCAGTGTCTGTAGGAGTACCGTCTTCGGGATTCTACTCACTTTTTGCCGTGTCTGACCCTTTGGTGGCTTTCATCGGTAAGATGTTCGCGAGTGTTTTGCTCTCTTTGCCGTCTGGTGATCCACTCTCATTCATTGGCCAGATTGGATGCAGCTCAAAGTAAATGGAAATACAGCGGTGATAATGCTCATAACATTTCTACATGGCTCAGGATGCAGATTCTAACATCACTAACAGACTGCAGCGCCCGTCTGGCATCCAGAAATCTTGAATTGAAAATACGACTTATGTCCAGAGAGTCATTTGGATGGTCATGAAGACAACGAGTATTTTTAGGTACAAGAACAGAACCTATTATCTTCACCAGATCGAAACCTTGCAATCATCAACGAGCTTTTCTATCATGTGCATCATCGCATCCTCGATCTCATGAAGTCTGGAATAAGATAGAAGGTTGGGGGAGCGGGGATGGACGCCTTGGACGCCTTGGACGCCTGATGTTGTGTCTAGCCCACATGGCACCATACATATCGCATTCAAACTTCAATGACCGTGCAAGGTAGAAAGACGAGATATAATGCCGTGGTAAGAGGTGCTGTAACGAAGCTGCATAGCAGTCCCTTCTAACAAGCACACTCCATATTCCACATCCATCAACGACGATTCCACACAGACTCACTGTAATCGGATGCTTAAGATAAGGATGCTTACAGGTGGGTTTAATCATCGAGGTGCTGCGCCTACAGTTCTGAAACTCGCTTACTGTACTGTAACGTTAGGCGTTCAACCATCATGAACGCTAAAATAGAGCTCCGAGCTAGTGAGGGCTGAGTATGTACAGTAAGGTATGTACCTTACTGTTAGACGCCAGGGACGTCTTCAGGCGGTTCAGACACTCTGGGACTCTTTGGCTACGTCCATTGCTTGATTGTGGATTTGTGAGCTCCATTGACTTACCCATCCAATTAAATGGGTACGAACAGCGATATGAACCTGAATCTTGGGGCTTCTGGGGGTTTGGAGGTTAAGTCCGGGCTCAATCATTATCCGTGTTGGATGCCGCTGAACGACATTTTCAGCTGCCCGTTTCCGCTCGTACCCCTCAGCTCCCTAACTGCTAGAGCTGATTGTTAGCCAATAGGTCTACATAGCCTCAGGCTCCATCTAAATACCTTCCTCAGGTAAGGTACCTTTCGGTGAGGCCGAGCTTAGACTAAGCCCATCCAGCTAGCTGAATGCTTCGGTTTTTGGATGGCTACCTTTAATCTCTTATATGTTGGTTTTGTATCCCTATACTGTTTCTGTTTTCTACTTCCTTGCGACCTTCGCAGAAATCTCCAACGCGCTTTTCGCGTTCCTTTGTGCTCATTAAGCTTTCCAACGCCTTCTTCTGGCCGGAAAATTGCGATAGTCAAAACTTGGCTGTAACTGTTGGAAAGTCTTCTATGTCCATTCTACCGCCACTCTTTTTTTTCCATCATGTGGCATAGACCTGCACCGACGGAATCTGAATACACGCCGGTACAAGAAAAGGATAGGCCGATTGAAACGTCGATAGAATTCTTGTCCAAGTCGTCGCCTGAAGTAAAACGTTCCACAAGAAGCCGCAGACGCTGGTCGTGGCATTTCCTTTCCCATCTGTTTGCCTTGTTGTGGCTCGCTCCCATCATCGCTCTGCTGGTCCTCAACTACAAGAGACATGTCATTGGTGCTAGTGTCTGGTGTCCAAAGGGGAAATGTTCGGCCGATCCTTTCGGCGACAATGCCATTGCCAGGGCGGAGGAATTGGACCTACACGACCATGATATCTTGGGTGCGCTCCAATTCGTGGCGAAAGCCTTGGAGATATGGTTCATGATCGCAGCTACAAGCCTATTGTTCGATGTCGCAATGTTGTTCGCAAGGAAAGGCCGTGGTCTTCCTGTCGGCTTCTTGCTGACACACTTGGAATTTGGCGACATTCGCAATTTGTTGAATCCACTCCTATGGACATCACCTATTCCACACCCTAATGGCAGGTCAGAGTCCCGTGCACGGATGATCAAACTTTACCTTTTCGCCATTCTTGCCGCTTTCCTTACGATCTTGACCAACATGATGGGCCCAGCTACCGCTGTTTTGATTCTGCCAACCCTTCAATGGGTAGATACCACAAAAATGCCGGCGCAAAGATTCAATGGGACTGGTCTAGCTTTGGCTCCTGCAGACCACTCGCTCATAGACTGCGATAACACGACCCTGCGGGCGGAAAACTACTCATGTACTTCGGATTTCTACGGTCCGAGTTTAGATGCGTGGGCCGCGTCTGGTATCGAGTCTTCAAAGCAATCAAGGTACTTCGGGTATACTATCTCCAGTGGTTCTCAGGAACGGGCGGTGCAATTCACACTCAATGGTACAGCCAATGGCAGTCTTACGTGGATCCCGAATCGGCAGGTTTTGCGTAGCCTTTCGCAAGACTATCTTAAAACTAGTGGATATATGCTCCAATACGATCCACCAGTGGCGCCAGATCCGATTTTCAATAACTCCCTACAGACTATATTGCAACGGGAAGGACCAAGTATTGGCGTGGAAGGAGATTGCTACAACGGTGGAAACCAGTCCATTATTACGGTTGCTGCCAACAAGGAAGTCCGCTGCTACAGTAATTGGACAATAGACACAATAAGTTACTACACCAAGGTACGTACAACAATACTGTCGAGTCATGAACATGCTGACATGGTGGGTCGTTTAGTGTATCTACGTGGGTAGTGGTTGGGGTAAACCCGAAAACGCTCAAAATCGATTCTGGCTCGGCAATGCCGACCCAACAATCACAGCCAACATTACGGCTGTTGATATTTACTTCTCGGATAAGGCCACTTACTTCAACGAAACCGCAGACTTTGGTTCCGGTATCAAGCAATGTCTCGTAAACAACACAAATCCTTCCTGTGACTGGGAAAAGATATTTTCCACGGATCTACCTGGCGACCTGAAGAACACCTCCACTAACGTCGGCATGACCGTCTACGAAATCCCAAACTCACCAAACCCAAACGCTCGGGTCTGGTGTGACTCCGTCGCCTATCTTAGTTTCCCGTCATACTCATTAGACACCTCCCCAAGCTCCAACGACCAAAGCCTCGTCCAACTAGACCGTCTCACCTTAGATCATGCCGCTGAACCTCTCGTCGTAAACCCCGGCTGGATCCTCGCCGCGGTAAGCATATTTTCAGAATATATCTTTGCTATTCAAACCTAACCATGAGTCTTGAGACATGTCTCTGGAGTAACCTACCCCGCGAACCTATTTCATACCTCAAGGAGTCTTCCAAAAAAGAGAAATGCTAATTCCGAATCTTGCAGTGGTCCGTCGATTCAAACGGCACCGTCGACGGCAACCGCCAAATCGCACAGGAACTCTCCCGCGTCCTCCCCGAGTTCTACACCACCGCCGACGCCTCCGCAAACACCACCCTCACCCTTGACCAAACCGAATTCGTCTTCCTCCACTTCTACGCCCACTTCCAAGCCATGTCCCTTGTCAACTACCACTGGTACAACGACACCTCCCCCCCCCTCCCCACTAACGACCCTACCCACCCGCTTTTCCAAACCTGGGCCACGCTGCACGTCTGGGCGTTTGGCCTCAGCGATAAGACGTCGAAGATGGGCGTCGTGATTGCTATTATCGGCGGCATCGTCGTACTTTTCCGGACGCTACTGGGGGTCGTGACGGGGATTCGTGATCGTTCGACCGTGGACCTATTTATTGCGGCGCTGGAGCATCAGAATCAGGGCGAGTTTGAGGGATTGCAGGAGCAGAGTCATCGGGCGAAGGTGAGGTATGAGATGTTGGAGGATGCGAGTGGGAAGCCGATGTTTGTGCCGGAGAAGCCGTATCTGGATTCCCCTGGAGGAGGCGCTGATGTTGCATGAAAACGACAGTGATGATGTGATTGGCCCGATTATCGTGGGTTGGTGTTCAGTGGCGTACTTGAGGGTCTTTTCAACGGTAGCAGTTTCTTACGTGCCAGGGATGTGGAGCCTTCGGTTTTATTGACCCCCATAAAACCACAGTCAGTATTCGATAGCGGTATCATTTTACATCCGCTTCCAGACTTCAACAACACCAAGTTTTCTTCATTCCCCGAGTCCCAAAACCATTAATAATCAACAACTGGAATCCCTTGTCACATACGGGGACGGGCTGGCTATCGAGGCACTAAACTCCGGCTCCTCTACAGAATGTAGTACTACGGCCTAATGATGCATATCCTTATACTGTATACACCTACATATACTGAACCCGCTAATGATTCCTCCCCTGAATTCTCCGCAAACCCCCCCTCCCCGCCATCCAAGGCCCTTTTCTCCTTTCCAAAAACAACCAAATGGCTACTCGCCCCCAAAAACCCCTTTTCTGAACCTAGGTAGAGATATCTTCTTTCCAGATGCGTACACAAACGTTAACGTTTTTCCAACGTTTAGGCTGTTGTGGGGATGGAGATGTGATTTAGAGTTTTTTGGGGATGTTTTTAATTTGGGGGAGGAACGGGGGTGTGGTGGGGGTTGTGGTGGGCAAGGAAGGAGAGGTGGGGGGGGAGGGGGGGGGGGGGGTAGGATGCGAGGGAGTTGTTGGTGGGAAAGAAAGGGGGAAAAGGGGTATATGAGATGAGGTGGGGGAAGTGGATGGGAGTGTGTGTGAGATTGGAATATAAAGCTTCTATCTTCAGTCAGGATTGCCGGAGATGGGTATGATACGCGTTTTATGCGGCGTCGGGTGTGCATTCAAGACTGGTGCGTTCGATTGCTATTTTTTTGGTGGCGTCTAGACACCCGTGAAGGTGGGGAAGTTCATATTATGGTTCGACTGTGTGAAAAGGTGTTTTGGTCGCTCGAGAATTTGACGAGGATAGATACCTATAAGCGTTGTTCTGAGCTTGGCGTCCGTGAGAGGGGCCGGAGATGAATTGGGAGGCGTGGAAGGGGTCTGGGCTTTATTGGAAGAGCCTTTCTAAGGTGGAGGGATTTTCGGGGGGGGAAGGTGAGCTTCTTGTTTCTTCTTTTCGTGCCATGGTTGGGGGTTGGTAGTGGAATAAGTGTTGAGTTCCTGTCTGTGGGTCCGCTTAGTAGTGGTTGGAACAAGGCTCTTCTCGTCTAGAGGGAACGATATCGATGGGATGGCCACTTCCGTGGCATATGTGACAGCCGTGAGCGAGCATGATGAATAGAAATTGAGTATTCTGCATTGTGTGTGGTCCCGGAGCTCCCAGGTAGACTCCATATCTGCGTGTTATGGATTATTAAGTCATATTTGTTGTAAAAGCGTCTGAGTCCATTGAAGCAACTCCACGCTTTCACTCATGGAAATATCCTGGAAATGAAGCCGAGTTTGGTCTTGTCCTTGCAGCCATCAAGCACCAGGAGCAGGCCAACACTTCAGCAAATCCTCCACCGGCTCGACCACCCCAGCAAACACAGCAGCCCTGAAATTTTTATCCGCAAAATCTGGCTTCGGACCAAACGAGCAGTCGATGCAACGCCGAATAGCATCTGACAAACCTTCTCCACACTCGCCCTGCACTTTCTTCTGCCAAGCTAGAGCGGTACAATGATCGGTTAGGTCGTTTGGTTCGTTATTGGGGCCATAATAAGTTTTTCGGAATTTTTGGTCTTCTAGGACTTCGCCGAAGCAGAGCTCTAGGAGCAGGACGCCGAGGGAAAAGAGGTATTTCCTACAGTCGTACTCCGTCGGGTTGGATCGATTTCTATCCGAAGATCTAGGTGTTGCGTTACTTTTCAACAACGGAAAGCTCTGGGAAATATAAGGATATTCGATGAGGGGACGTCGGGATTCATCGCTGGCTCTGAGGAAGAGAATATCTCGTTTGTTCCATGAGTCTGTGAGCCATGGGGTTGAATGAAGCTGTAGAACAGATGAGGCCAAAACAGCTGCGATCGTGAGTCGTTCTTGCCTTGTAAGTGTGTCATGTCCATCGGTAGAGGTAGGTTTGCCATCTTCAGACTTGTGTCTAAGTAGACTCTCAAGTGTCGCGGTCTCGAAAGGTTCACCAGGCAGTCTTTGGTCGCTCATTGGATGTAGCACGTGCTTGCGCTTCTGTTCGTCGATTAGATAGTGAAGTTCGTCTTGCCGAGTTCCCCAGTTCTGCAGATATGTGCAAATGTCATAAATTTCCTGTACGTTAGGTTCGTGGGATATGCTGGTGATGGTCGAAGAGACAGAAAGGAATGGTAGGTTAGGGTGTATGGCGACCTCGAATCGGGTTTGCTTTTTTGCTTTCGCGGATCGGAACGGAAATCCACTAAGAATGTTCAAGTTCTGTCAGTCACGATCACTTAGCCAGAGTAGAGCAAAGAAATCATGATTAATTATGCGACGAGTATGTAGATGTAATGAGTTTGTAATAATACCTTTTGAGTATGCTCTCGGGACCGTGTTGACTTGCTTCGGTTGCACTTGTTATACTCGAGGTTACCACCCTATTCGTTAGATCAATCCTATTTGTCGCAGGAGCTACATTATGCTGAAGCTCGAACTGTTGCCGGGCTTTGGAAAGATAGTCGCCAGGGTGGCTCGTCAACTCTGCAAACTTCTCAGGCAAGTCGAAATCATCACAGACACGGATTTCAACATCTTGAGCAGGTTTTGTATGCGTTCCACGTGAAGCTTCTCCTAAATCAAAGCGAGCTTGAAGATGTGGTGTAGGAAAACAACCACTTTCCAACCGTTTGTTAAGCTGCAGCTTCACATCATGGGCCCCTTGACAGTTACAGCACCATTTTGTTTTCAATGCAAAATGAAGACTGAGTGCATAGTCCTGTACTCTTTGAAACAGTGTCATCGGAGGAGATGAGCTCTTCCGACGTTCTCTCAGTACGGAAATCTCATCAGTAGAGCCCAGTAGCTTTGCAAGGTCATCATTATACCCTGCCAGAACCTTGACTCGTTTGAACTTTTTTTTTGAGAAACTTATTCTGATGCGCTTCATTTGGTAGTCCCAACCACCGGTATCGTTACCAAGCCAAGTAACCTATGTAGGCCCATTAGAATTTCTCTTTGAATATAACGAATTGAATTCTCGGTTTTATACCTACTTTCTGGCCTTCAATTCCTAGTAGCCTTTTCAATTCTTCAGTAATCTTTAGCACTTTCTGAATGATTCGCATGTAGTTATCGTAAGAATTTGAAAGCCTTGCTTGAAGTCTCTCCTCAAGCCTCGGCCCTTGCCACAAAGCTCCGGTCGGGTCATTGAGCAGATCATTCATCTCATTATCTGATTCGATGAACGGGATCAAAAGCTTCTCAAGGTTGTTGTAGAAGAGATTTTTTTGAGTATCAAGGTCGTCAATGAAAGTTATGAACTCCGTTCGAAACATCCACCATTCTTTCAAAGGTTCAAAGCCTTCTCTGTAATTCTCTAGGGCTGAAACCAGAATGGGAAAAGCGGCGAGGCATAAGCCTGCCGTTTCGACACCTGTGAGCATCCTTTGGAGATCTCAGAGGCGATTGGATTTCTAGACTCTCCAGCCTACGGGTTCACCAGGCCATCTCAAGAAGCTCTATAAGCACCTATGGCCTTAAACCTTGTATCGTCGTCTATTCCGTACTCTGAACATGAACACAAGGGTCAGAAGAGATGCGAGAAAGAACTTCGAGGTTCAGCCTCGTGGAGCACGCTAAGCCCAACGTGGCAAACTATCCGCAAATCTTGAAAGCATCAGCGGACATGCTCTTTGCCCTTAGCTTCTGCCAATACGGATGTACACTCCTTGTGGCAATGTCCTACCCCCAGCTAGCGCATACTCGTCCTTATCTGTCGTGCTGCCATCTCTAATCATCCTTTGACATATTTTCCTGGATAGATGAGCATGTCTGTGAATGAAGCTCTTAGCCTTGCGGCTCGCAGTCGCCGCTGCAAGCAAGCGTTTAACAAGCTCTCGGTGCAGCTCCGGGATTCTCAGTATATGGATCAAGTATCACCCAATGCAATTGATGACCAATTTGGTCGATTTCGGTCTGATCATTCCGTTCTCAAGGAGCCTAGGGAAAGTACTTACGACTGTATTAGTGTATGGGCGGGCAACATTGGTGCTTTCCAGAGTGAAGAGTTCCGGAGTTCCCTAGATTACCGCTTACGGGAAGCCTCACATATACGGTCGCAGATCGGACGGACGTTACAGTTCTTGGACTCATCGCTTGCAGAAGGTCTGCTCCCACTTTCGACACGGAGAAGTCTGTGCTAATGCCAGACAGCGTCACTCATAGCTTCTGGAGTCAAGGCTAACCAGGTTAGAGATGAGTGTAGCCTAGACACAGAGTCTGAATCCGAATCAGTGTCCGACACTGGCCGCTCGGCTTTATTAGGTCATAATTCTGATAGTAGCTCATCTGGTGATGAAGCTCGTTCGACTTCCGAGATCCAAGAGCTCTATCTAGCCATTGTTGCAGCTGTCACTAGCCTGCTCAAAGCTTCAGCGCTCATTCGTCGACCTGTTCCAAGAGATCGGTACGCTAAATCCAACAACCTTAGTCCATTTGACCATTCATATGACATACAACATGCCGGTCATAAATTTCCAAAGACAAACAAACAAACCCCTTGGCTAATAGAGCGTCTTGGGAAGGCGAATACTAAACGCCGTCAATATTTTCGCTACCAAGAACTTCATCATGAAAAGCTATCAAAGGAGCTAAAATCTAATCAGACAGCCGAGTATGAAGAAAATCCGGCTCCTAATACGAAAACTGTACAATTTGGCAAGACTAAGCCGGCAACAGTTGATCTCAGTCAGACATCTACGCCTACAACTACAATGAACACTGAAGCTACAGAGTACACAGGTAAAGACGAATTGAATCTCAACGAAGAGTTCGATGCCGATCAGTCTGTGACATCATTCGCTACATCTGTCGTAGACGATAATGACAACGACTTGACTATTCCGAAGCCTCCCGATGACGCTTCTGATGGTGCACCATTTGAATGTCCGTATTGCTTTACCATTCAGACAATGAAGAAATCAAGCGCATGGCGGTAAGAAATATACAGAACATATAGCGATCAGAATTAATGATGTCTCGATAGGAAACACATTCTCGAAGATCTTCAGCCGTATATATGCACATTCTCCTCGTGTGCCTTTGAAGCGTTTCCAGATCAGCGCTCATGGTTTGATCACGAGCTACAAGCTCACAGGAAAGAATGGCATTGTGATCGTTGCAATAGCCCCCCATTTTTAACCAAGGATTCCTTTGCACGACACGTTCAAGGTTTTCATCCTCTGACTTTTTCTGCAACTCAGTTACCTGCACTTATTGAGCAGTGTGAGAGGCCCCTTGATAGAATCGCAGCTTTGGCGTGCCCTTTTTGTGACGAATGGGACTCTACCCTCCAAGCAAACGAGGCCGGTCCCTTGGTCCCAATAAAGAGCTTAGTGGTAACACCTGACCAGTTCAGACGCCATGTGGGACGCCACATGGAACAATTAGCCCTTTTTGCACTGCCGAGGAAGCTTGGAGATCCATATGACAGTACAGCCTCCAACGTGGCAGTGGTAGAACCTGCTAAGCATTCCTCCACCGAATCATCGTCACATCTGTCTGTTCAAAGTCTATCAGGGCAGTCTGAAGAAGCTGCAATAGAAAAGCATACTCCAACTCAATCAGTCGGGGTTGGTGGAGAATCTGGAACATTACAAGCTATGCATGATACAGACGACGGCTCTTGGAGCTTTCTTCGCAAGGACGAGCCTGTCGCGGGTCCGCATGTTGCATCAATGCAAGAATCGAAAGACGATCACCGGAACGTAATCCTGCTTCGAGCTCCAGGTTCGACACACAGGTTCGCGCAGTTGGCAAAAGATAATGGTATACCAATGTGGAGGAAGGATATTCATCACGACCTGCTCCGTGCTATTTTCGAAAACGAAATAAGGGCTTTTACCAGGTCCCGCGATAGAAGTAAAGACCACACATTTGCTGACATCTACATTGATATTCTCGCGCAGAGTAGCAAGATAGGCAATGGACTTCAGGTATTACTCTTGACTGATCGGAAACTAGCAGTCGATGTTGGAATGATCGCCCTATTGATAAACATTGGCAGAGTAGGTGAAAATGTATCTTGTAAGTTCCGAATCGCCACTCAAGCTACTTGATTGATCACTTGGCTTACTCACCCTTCCTAAGCAGTCTTTCCACCAGGAGCTGGGCTTAAGAAATATAACCCCGTTCCTTCTCTTCGGGCTCTTCGAAACACTAATCTTACTCGGACTCTAGACAAGGAGAATATTTTAAGTATACTTACGGCCGTTCGTGAGCTCGAATCGGACCATGAGATTGACCCTAGAAATATCATAGATGTTCTTGCGCCGGGGCCTAACCTTGTTCAGTTTATGTTCATGGTCTTTCAGGGCGCCCCAGAAACAGCGAGTATTCCTGTTCATGTTGAGCAGAGCTTTTACGATCTGTTCTGCAATGAGAGTGTCAATAGCAAAGTGCGAGCTAATTCATTTCTGTCATTAATCTGGCGATACTTTGAAATCGATGCCAAGTCGAATCCCTCAATTGACCCTTTCAAACTGCCACTGTCACAGTCACCTACGGAGCCTGAGAATGGTATTAGAGAAAACCAGGACAGTCAAGAGGAGATCGATTATGGGGCAAGTCTTATGTGTAGGTAGAAGCTCCATCATACTATGTACGAGGACTAACTATGCCCCAACAACAGCGCAGGTTATTTCGAAGGCTTCTAGCGGCAATGGTGATGTGGAATTTGGGCTCACAGAGGAGCCAGTTATCGACGAGATCACTTCTCGAATCTGTTATGCAACAGAAACAGCGAAATTTGATCTCGAGTCAAAAGTAAGGCTTCTGGAACTTGGGGAAAACCTTGACTTGCTCGAAGAAGCCTGTCGTTATTACCGAGATCCTACCAAAGCAAAACCCAAGGACGGGTTGAAACAAGTGAATCGTCTCATCAATCTGGGAAAGATCTCTTATTTCAAGTGTGAAAGATATGGGTCGATGGAAAAGCTAAATGATGCTATCGAAAATTTCCAGCAAGCTCTTCTGATGGTAGGCTCTGACAATTCAAGCAGACAGGACTGGCTTCATAGCCTGGCTGGTATGTACAAAGATAGATACGATAGGACGGAACAACTTCAACATCTTCAGGAAGCTATCAGTGCCTACCAAGAACTCGTCGACAAAGCCGATCGCTGTAGCATCGATATTTTGGTGTCTCTTTGTTACATCAAGTGCCAAAAGACGGAGGCTCTTCAAGATATCAACCAAGCCATTTCCAGTGGCCAGACATATGTGAAACAAATCGGCTCGAAAATTCCCCCCCATTTTCCTCATGAGGTAGCAGCGCGTGTCATCGACCTAAGCAAAGCGCTGCAATTGAGATATCGATTGACCCGAAACGTCGTAGACCTAGAGGAGGCTTTGTCTCTTTGCCAGCAAGCTATCGAGCTCACAGATCTGCCGCATCTTTTCAACATGATGAGACCAACGTATATCGACATGATGAGTAAGATGCTAATTTTTAGAGGTGATGAGACCGGGGAAGCTCGTGATATTGAAAGAGCCGTGTCGTACTGCGAGGAACTCAGTAATCAGGTATCACAAATAGATACACCTGTCCATCGAGATATTAGGGCAATCTACTTCAGAAATCATAGCCGGGCACTGATGCTTAAGTATGAGAACGTCTCTGAAAACATCTTTGACCTCGAACAAGCTGTTACTATCTGCCAGCAAGCCCTCGACAATACCTACGACTCAGTTCTCAAAGCTGAACAGCATTACTACCTTAGCAGAATGCTACTTCATAAGCACAAGGCCACGGAGTCAGACATCGAGATCGAAGCAGCCAAATTTCACGCCCAGCAGGCTGTCGATCTCATACCAGCTGGCCATCCTGATAAGCAGACTTATGTCGAAAATCTGGTGCACATACAATGTTCGAAAGTCCGGAGCATGGCAAAGCTTAAAAGCCATCCCTCCGTCGATTCGACGCTACCTGTCTCTTCGGACCCAATTTCAAAAGATGAGGGAGAAGCTACAAAAGACGAACAATGTACCGCAGAAACGCCTAGTACCGTTAAAGATTTTGAAACATCGCAACCTGTGCCCAAAATGGACGATAATTCTCTTGGCACTTCTCCGCCTCGTGCTTCTCTTTCCGCAACCGCTAGATCCCAGACCCAAGACACTAAAGTGTTCAAAGATTAAGAGGGTTCTAGAACCACAAAACCAAAGATGTTTGAGCCTTTCAGAAGGCAATTTTTCCGGTGGTACCACCTAGACTTTTTCACATTACGAAATGTGAAGGAGAATTTCGATGTTCTTTTCCAATACCTGAAGACACACGACGGCATTGACCGTCATGCCACGTAAGCAACCATTGCTCGAAAGTGAGGCACTACGTTGCTGACAATTCCCAAGGTTACAGTTACGACCAATGGGTTGAACGACGTCGTGAGTGGAACAAAAGGTGGAATATTACCAATGTCAAAAGGGGTTCATCTCTACCCACACCACCTGATTTGCTCGGCTTACAACTCTGGTTCGAGGGTAAAGCATTTCCCCGTGGGTACAAACCATTTTCTGAGGAAGCCGGTGGCGAAGCGTACGCACGCCGAGAACGTGTTCGATGATGTCAGCTAACGGTCACAGGCCAAACTCCTTTGTAGAACATGAGAAGAGTCTCTCTGACTCACCTTTTGGTATAACAGACAATGCTGCAAATGCAACAAAGCCCGAAGAATAACTGTCTGTTGGCTTGTAGAGAGATTTGTTTAGAAGTAAACAACGGATACCTAAACCCAACCCACAATTCATAGAATGCTAAACTCTCCCAGACCATCAAATTATATTCGGAGATGCACCAGTGGGCGCACAAAGCCATGGGACTACTGTACAAGCGGCAACATTCCGAACCTACTAATTATAGCTAAATCTCAAATTCCGCAAGAGAAAATACGGCGCTAGAACCGGCGTCTTGTTCTGGCCATGCGAAAAGCTTACTTGGACTTTCTGATAAGCTCATCAAGTCGGTTTTTATGGTGATATTTCGATATATATATGGCCAAACTTAATGTTTTTGGTGAGGTGGGAAGCCTCGGCCACTTATACAGTACCCCGCACTAAGTCTTCGCGTAAATCGCGAAAACATGTTAAATCGCGTACCTTCAAAACAACTCATCTTCTTCAACTACATCCACCATGTTCAGAAGACCTCCATTAACTTCAATTTCTG
>JAABUS010001613.1_pt1 | contig 47870 bp, 56 predicted proteins | sample 5560161 | NCBI WGS metagenome assembly JAABUS01 (sample SAMN10711885, study PRJNA513376) | rock metagenome | isolation source: Antarctica rocks | place: Antarctica: Victoria Land, Trio Nunatak nord | collected 2016-01-04 | reverse complement strand
AAAACTGTTACGGTGAAAGGGGGTGGGGAGGCGGCGGGACATATCAAATACATCTATGAGAAGTTAAATGGGGCGGAGAGGAGGAGGGGGAGTTGGTGGGGGGTTGGTATTGTGGGGTTGGGGATGGTCGTGGGGTTTTGGTCTTGATGAGAAGTATGTGGATTTTGGATTCTGCTGCAAGTGCGGTCGGTCAGCCGCATACTGAAGGGCTACTTACCATTGTTTGTGGAGCAGCAATGCTCGGGATACAGGCCAAAGTGACATTAGCTACAGGTGCCATCTCCATGATTTCGTTCCATGACCGCTAGTAGCGGCCTTGTTGCGGTCGGGTTCTGTGGCTATTGACTCTTGGCTCTGACAGCCCGTATGCGATGCACGCCATGATTGAGTTGAATGATCGTATCGCACCCTCGTCTCCTGAAAGTGCTACGAAGAGAATCCACAGTCAGCCAGCAGTAGCGTTGAACAGACCGAAGGGTGGCGTACCATTCTTGAGAAACTTTCTCCCGAGAGAATCCCAACCACTGGTCATAGCTTCGAACGCCCATCGAGCTCCTGCCTCAGTCCTCGTGAACGAAGCCCACTTCGAAGTGATGAAATCTCTCAGCACCTGTCCTCGCTCGTGCCCTTTTGCCATCCTATCCTTCGCCCAGTTGCACATTTCCGCATCAAAGATGGTTGCAACAGCAACTGTGCCTTGTTGCGCACGGGCAAGGCTGCTATAGGTTGTTTCTACGATTGAGATGTTGCAAGAAGAGAAGACGGCAAGCTTCAACAGGTCGTGAGTGAACGGAAAACTTCCATGTGGATCCAGGAATTGAATAGCCCGCGGTTTGTTCTCGAGGATGGCTTCTCGCATGCCCTTTTTGATCATTTGATTTGCGGAGTCCAAGTCTATTTTCTCCCATCTGGGGAAAAACCCCGACTTGGCAATCCAATCGATGAGGTCAAGCTTTCCATCTGTCCATGGACCTCGGAGGAGGCGTTGTGGCCACATGGTACGCCATTCAGGTTGGACTCTCGTTAGGTCAAAAATGTGTGGCTTCGGATATCCCTTTTGAAGACGCAGTACTTCCATTTCCAATTTCTTTGCAAAGCTGATTGTAAACCATTCCTGGTCTAAAATGGTGTTTTGCAGCTCTCCCATGCGACTTTGACCCATAAACCTGATCCCGTTATGCTGGTCGTAATTAGGAGTGCTTAAAATATGGTTTCTCTCGCCATGGTAGAACACATGAGTGCAGAAGCTTAGAAGTACAGTCTCCGACCTTAGGGAAGCATAGAAATGACTGTTCACGAGGGGCATTGACAGGGTTTCTGATCGAATGAAGATCTGTTCGAGCAGTTCTGGCGCCAAAGTAGCGAAGTGGTTGACTGGGTTCTCCATAACTGTCAGATTACATAGCACTTGCTCGGCACCAGGTGAGGGAGGATTAGATGGTAAGGTCACTCAGGCGGTGATTGAGAGGCTTGATAACTCTGCTGCGAGGTCTGACGAAGATATGGTCCGAGTGTAGTAGAAGAATTGGGGAGAGCCGGCGCTAGAATATCATCAAGTTGGTGGGGTTATTAACCCTGAAACAATAGGCAGTGAAGGGTTAAGTAAAATCGAACATGGTCACTGTTTTACTGTGTCACTGTGTCACTCTGACAGTGATATCGTCATACATTACATACATTACACAACCGTCACATTTCCCCCATTCCCCACCTCTTTTGAAGAACGCAAAACTACGACGATCCTCTCCTGCTTCCCCAACGTAGTCCAACCCCCCACGTGAACACCTGGGGCAAACATCCCAAGACACCCTATATTAACCTTCTCAGCCGCATCACGTATCCCAGTCCAAGAACCACTCTGTACCGCAGTCCCTGCCCTCAATTCCACAGTAGCCGTGTATGTCTCAAATGTGGACTCGACGGGGAGGCTGAATGGATCTTCCGGGCCGTGATTGTGAAAAACGCCGAAGCCGGGGAAGTAGGGAAGGCGCGCGAGGGCGTATCTGCAATCGTGGTATTTGGGGTAATTTTTGCGGGAGTACCAGGGGCCGACTTTGTTGAGGCATTCGATGTCGCCTTCTCTTGAGAGCGGGGAGGTGAGGTTTCCTAGAGGGAGGGTTAAGGAGTGGGTATATTTGATGAGTAAGTTCAACAGCAGCATGTGAATCCCACGGAGTAATTTCATTGCAGGCCAATTATACTCTTTCAAGGGTATAGCAGTGGATTGAGTATGGCAAAACAGGAGTCTGAGACTTGGCAACTAGACATCTTGTATTTTTCAAACAGTAGAAGGATTGGTAGAATGCAGTCAGCGAAACCACGCCATAATCGCGTTTGGCTTCACGCCTGCAAGCCATATGAATTGTGACACCTTCATCCTCGCAGGATTTGTATATGCGCCATCCACTTATCTTTGCGGCAATCCGTACATGCGATCTCACCGCCTTTAGAAGATTTGACCCGCACAACTAAGACATCGGAGAGAAAACTGTAAGCAGTCAGCACGTGGAATAGGTAGAGATTTGGCTTGTGCGTTATCGGCAAGCTTCCTCAGGTCTGGATTTCTCGAAGTCGTTACCGCCAAGGGTTTCGCCAGGCGTATAAACCTTTCTCAGACCGATAGTATGGAATTATGTAGCATTGGATACCCTCTTGTTGATATCTTGATGAAGTCACCCTCGCTGACAACAGGCTATCGAGTCGTTGTGGTTGGAGGGACGAGGTCGATGAGACTGAAAAGCAGGTAGCCGCCCCGCAGGGCGGAAGATCGACAACGACGCAATCGCCTGTCGTACTAGTCCCTCGATATCACAATATCAAAGCTTAAGTTACTATTAGTTGGACTCCATTCGAGAAAATCTCACTGTCTTTACTTTATGACACGACTTTAGGTTTTTCTGGTGCATCCTTCCTCTCTCAATCCACAGCCCAGCAAGTTCCCTGACTTTCGCGCGCCTTCTATCAAGGAACAACATTATCCACCAGCATTTGGAAAATAAATCAACCCCCTCGAACCCCACCTCTAAGCGAAGCCCCTTCAAACAATTTCCAGCAAGGTTCCAAAGGGTAGTTAGCCTCGTAAAAGAGCAGGATGCGTGATTCAGGTTTCCATCCGTTCAAGGGGAGGGTTAGCAAGCATTTTGGAGACTCTGTATGTAGAACAGTCGAACTAAAGGCTACGCGGTCTTGGGACTGATAGGAACGTTGCTACAGCTGAGTCCGGACGACCCATACCTGAGCTGTAAGTGCTACTTCCCACCAGACCGGTGGTGGTGATTGACAGGGCAACAGACTACGACATACGATGTTTGTGCGTCCATACTATTGAGCGGAAAGCGTGGGCTAAGTTCATATAGTGATGAGAGAAGATATCGACACTCTGAAGAATGATTGGTTGACGGACAACGTATGTTGTAGCTGCGTTTCTGCGCGAGTATGTGACTAATTCGCCTCGCAGAGCATATCCTTCTGGGAAGAGTGTGTCCACCTTACTTTCTAATTCATATGACGAAAACTCCTTGGTTTTCTATCTGTCCGTAGTAGAAACTGACGCTCGTCGTAGATACCTTGAACGCGAATACCTGAACCAGTACAAGAATGCCAACATCGTCCTCCTCCGACCTTCCATGTCCTTCATGCTCATGCAAACTCCTGACCCTCTCACACTCAAAGAAGCACTCCCAAACTTCTTTCGAACGACCCATATCTTCCTCCCAATCAACGACTGTCGTAACCCCTCCGTTGCCGAAGGCGGCTCACACTGGTCGCTACTACTTGTCAGCGTTGTCGACGGTGTAGCGTTTCACTACGACAGCCTTAACCCTGCGAATAGAAACGAAGCGGCGCATGCGACATCGAAGCTCTCACACCTGCTAGGAAGGCCGTTGCAATTCCTAAACCTGAATGATTCACCACAGCAGCAGAATTCGAGCGATTGCGGTGTGTTTGTCTGCATGCAGATGCGACATCTATTGTTGAAGAAACTATTGCTGGCGCATGCAAAAGAGAAAGTCAGCATGAGTATGAGTGGGAAGGATGTGAACGCTTCACATGGCAGGATGGAGATGTTGTCGATAATTGAGAGTTACAGGAAGGAGGGCGAGAGCAGGAGATCGTAAGTCGAAAGGAGACGCGACCAAGGAGAATGCTGCTGACGTTGATTAGAAGGAGCGCAAGTCCTTACACGCGATCAAAGAGCCCACCAAGGGTGGGCTGAGTTATGGACAATACTTTTGGCGACGACTGTACGATCTGGTTTGCATACTGCTTGAGCGCTGGTGTTGTGGCATGCAAATCTGCAAGTGGCTTTCCCGCCAATTGAGCTATCTTGACTAATGGACAACATCGAAAGTTTTTCAATGTTCATGCTGGCAATCAAGTCTCCGTAATCTGCTTGCTCAAAATATGCCGAGCAGCCTCATCTCCAGTCATATCGTCATACTTCTCCACCCACCACCCTCTGGACACGAGAGCTTTCTGCGTCCAGTCCGAGTAAAGCGTTGCCTGATTCTGCGGTTCACTTTGGGTTGCTAGCCATACCATCCTTCTCAAACCACGCTTGTACGTCTCAGCTTGGCTCGCAGTTACGCCAGGTAATTTTTTGAGTTGATTTACGACTTGACAGGGAGACACGCGCCGTAGGTCTCGATAGTCTTTGTAACCGACGCGATAGAGGAGTGAAGCTGTCTTTGGCGTGATGGCCAATCTCAGTCGGAGCTGCTGTTCTTGTTTTGAAGCCATTGGTATCTGAAGCTCAGAACAGCTGTATCGAGGGTAAACAACGAAACGTCTAGAAGAAAGTTCAAAGTGAAGTGGGGTTTGTCTTTGTACACGTAGCGCGTTAAGGGGGTCGATGTATGACTAAGCAGAAAGCCTCGCCATCTCTATTCCAACCTCACCTCGCAATTTACTCCGGCAACACTCTATCGTCTCAACACAGAAAGCGATCAACATTGCAACAACAATCGCCTTTCCGGCATCAACAGCAAGCCTGCCAAAATGTTCGGCGTCCTCAGGCCAGGCACCCCCGAGCGCGACCGTATGCCAATGTCACCCAATGCCTCACCACCCCCTCCTCGATCACTAGCCCCAATGCCCCCAAGCGAGTTCAACAGCAGAGAGGAGCTTCTTGCTGGATGCAAAGACTGGTCATCTGGTCAAGGATATGCCGTCGTAATCGCCCGCTCCCGCTTCAATCGCCTTTGGCTCAAATGCGACCGAGGCGGCACATACGAAAATCGCCGAAACCTCACTCCAGACCAACGAAAGCGCAAGCGAGGTGATAGTCGACTGCTCGGTTGCCCATTCAGAATGCTAGCTACGTGCAAGAAAGATGGTGTATGGAGGGTGGAGACGGATGTGTCAGAGCACAATCATGGTCCCTCGGATGATTTGAGTGCACATCCTACCTTGCGAAGGATGACGGATGAGCAATTACAGAGAGTCAAGGATATGTGCGATGCAGGCAAGAGTCCTGCTGAGACCTTGGAGGAACTCAGAGCGAGCTGGACAGACATCAAAGTGCTGACGCGGGACATTTACAATGCCCGTAAGAAATATAAGACAGAGAAGGAGGAGGCAGCTTTGGCTGCTGGATTACCAAAAGAACAATCATACCAGGACCCAAATGAGTTGGGTTTCCCTGGGCCAGATCCTCATGGGCGATGGGCTTGGGTGCCGGATGGGGAGGAAGTGACCAATAAGAAATCGAAGCGGAGAAGGAAGACAGCGCCTGCTTCGCAGCAATCGTCAGCGGTACATTCGACATTGGATCCACAACTGCAGACCCCAAATACTTCACATACGTCGCATCAAGCCAATCAGCAGCTGTTTGATGGTTTTGGAAACGACCGTCCTCAAGCTGCACAGCTACCGCCTCCAGAGACCCGCTACGGTCTTTATGACTCTGCTCCCAATACCCTACAGCATCGCACCTCAGCCAATGGCACCAGTGACGGCTCAGCTTATCACCAAGACAACAACAAAACTCCTTACCCCGCACCCCAATACCCGACCCCCCAAGCGAATACCACACCATCACGTCTACGCTCTCAGCGAGCGGCTGCACCTACTGCAACAATGTCCGCCGCACCGGCGACGACCGATAGTATCGCTCAGGAAGGACCACAGGGAGGCGCAAAGGCTCCTAGCGGCCAGATACTAATGTCGAGGATTGAGCGTATGGAGAAGGAGCAGCGGGACCAGAAAACTATGCTGACGCAAATACTGGGGGCTGTGCAGACAATGCATGGTAGTCCTAGCTCGAGTAGTAATGAGATGCAAACGTGAAAATGGTGCGATTAGGTGGTGGTTTGTAAGAGCGGAGGTACCGCTTGCGGGCAGTATTATGAGAAAATGAATGTGTGCGGGGCTTGAGGAAAGCGGTGGCTGCATAGGTCTTGAAGAGCCCGGCACGGATCCACAGCATCTTCAGATCCCAGCATGGGCTTCGGTCACAGAAGAATGTTCTCACTTGGAGGCAAGTAACCTTTATTTTGTACTCAATACGGTGGGCTTATCCGAAGCAGAATTAGATACCCAGAATTTCGAGACCAATGATTTACTGATATCACTTAACAAGAGCATTAAATCTTCGCTCTCGTTCAAGTAACCGGCTGTTCTTTGACCAAGCGTGACCAACTTGAGTGAAAATCCGCGCCACTCGAGCAACGACCGAACAATCTCGACCGCTCTCAAAATCTCACCTCACTTCTCGCCCGCAACTTCTCACGTTCGCGCACTCCACTACGGCAACCTTTCGGCAGGATTCCAGTATGAACACACCCCAAGATAGTCTCCATTTCCGCATCCCTTGCCATATTCACAATGCCTGACACCACATCTAGCTCCTTCACAGGGCCAGTCTTTGAGATCCTCGCCGGTTTCCAGTACAAATCATTTGTCGCACACGGCAATGTCTCGCATAGTCGAACAGATTGAAAGCCATGATGGAGGGTGAGTGGAAGGACAGCAGAGACCGGATTATCGTGTCATAGATTGGGACGACGAAACGGTTGGCAGACTACTCGAATGGTTGTATGCAGATGATTACAGCAGTCCCGACCCAGGAGTCACACAAGTGATACCATCGCCTACATCGCAACACCGAACAGCAAAGTCAGGATCACCAGATCCACAAGACGAGCAACAGCCACGTCAAACCTCAAGTGGTTCGAGCGATTCAGCCACCAATTCCGACGATGGCTTTACCATCATGAACGTCTCCGAGAAGCCCAAAGCAGAGAATTCCAACCGTCCCTTAACGCCAGTGATGAGTCTCCAATTCCCCAACCCGGACACCAAACCCAAGTATTGCAGTGCCGAAACCTTCACCGCGTGGAAGGAGACCTGCCAGCCCCGCTCAAACACTCTTACGTACGAGGTAACCCTCCTCTGCCACGCCAAACTTTACGCCCTGGCAGACTACATGATTTTGGCCGACTTGCAAGCACAGGCGTTCCGGCGCCTCCAGAACACCCTTGATTTCATCAACAACTTCGAGGCACTCACACCAGTGGTAAATGACCTAGTCAAGCTCGTCAGATACATCTACGCAAACACGAGCCGTCCGTAAATCGGACAGGAGCCGTTGCAAAAAATTCATCACCACGTTCATCGCACTCAATATCAGCCAGTTCGATGACGGCGAGCTGGGAGAGGTGCGCGGGATGTTTGATCTTGGGGGAGATATTGCGGTGGATATATGGGAAAAGGCTAGACGGAATGTTGGGGCTTTGGATCGGAAGTTGAAGGAGTCGGAGGAGAAGATTACGGAGTTGAAGCGCGAAGTGAGGGTGTCGAAGAAGGAGAAGAAGAGGCTCGAAGTCGCGAGTCATAGAGATGAGGAGGATTGAGAAGGAGAACGTAAGTCAATCAATTGCTGCAGGAAACATAGGTCCTCTGTCGCTTGTTGAGAATTGTATCTGAATGTGTGTCGGACCTGCTTTCTGTAGGTGTCATAGTTCTCGGACTAATTTAAAGCGCTCACTGCATGAGCTGGGCAAACCATCGAGCAAGAGATCGAGCAAGAACCCCAAAACCATTCATACTGATGATGATGTTGTGCTCATACTTCTGCTCTGCTTCGCCATCCAAAGCTTGGCCAAATTCTGCTTCTCAATCTACAATGTGTTCGCAGAACCTGGGATAAGCTCCCAGATTCACGCACGCCAAACGCCATAATCGCTATGAATTCCCTGGGTACTCAACTCGCAACCTTTGGCTTGAACCCACAGCAAGCCGAATTTAGAGAGTCAACTGAAAATCTTCCTCCGCATCCTCCCTCAACAGGGCATCCAAGCCATGGGGACGGCCACCCGCAAAGATCTCTTCTAGACTCGGACCCTCATACTTGTCGAAGCATCCGGAGTTCTTGCAGCGAATCCACATGTCGCTACCGAATTTGGGTTCACCGTAGCGCTGGATGTACTCCTCTGGGCACAACGAAGTGTCGGGAGTTTCGTTCTCTTTGGCCTTACATTCCCTCTTTGGTAGGCCAGCCTTGCGCAGATTCGTGGCCGCAGCGCGGCCTTTGGCATAGCCGACGGTTGTTCTTGAGGCCGCGGTTGCAATATTGTGACGCATTGGTGATGGATTGGTAGGTGCAGGCATCTTCTTCGGACGGGAGACAAGGGAGCTATTGAGTCGAGGCTTCGCAGCTGGCACGCCTGCTTTTGAATTTGCTGTTGGTACGAAGGTAGATGTCTTCGGTTGAGATAGAACGGTCGCCGCAGTCTTAGATTTCAGCGCGGATGGTCCATCTGAAGGTATTGGCTTCTTTGGGGCAGGAGCAATTTCGGCGTCGATTGCTGCTATTGTCTTCTGATATTGCTCCTCGGCCGCCTTCCTGGCTTCGATGGTGTCCTTGCAGAGATCGCCGTGGCAGTCAGGGTAATGCGTGCAAGGTATAGGTATGCTGTCTATATCCCGCTGCATGGCTGCTTCCATCTTCCTGTCGCTCCTATCCCATATCTTCTTCCGCCGCTGGTCCTCTCGTTCAAGATGGCTGAGCCCGTCTTCACCTTTCCTCGTATAGAAGTAACCTAAGGCTCCTTTCATGAGGCCTCCATTCTCGAAGATTGAAAGATCGGGCTCAAAGTGGTCGTCAGGAAGGTCGGGAAGATCTGAGAGTCGTCAGCACTGTTCATTTGGCTTTCAATGCAAAATGCTACCTTTAGGCCTTGGAGGCATATATTCGATCTCCCTCTCCTCCAATTCGTCCTTGTCGCCCAGAACCTCCAGTTTTGTCATCTCTGCATGAGATACTCTTGGTTTAGCCTTCCGAGCGGAAACGCTCTTCTGATTAGATTTGCCTATGTCATTGTCCGCGGGAGGTGGAGCAGCCGTTTGGAACGCCTTGGTCTTTGCGTTTGTAGTTTTCATGCCCAATGGTGCTCGGCTTCGCGGACCTGTGAAGACACCAAGTCAGCCAATGCTTCAGACTTTGTGAGACCAAAAATGTTCGTACCCATTGGTGTAGTAAATTTGTCCGTCGAGCCTCCCTTCTTCGCGCCAGTCACCATATTTTCATTGCCTTTCCCAAAGGCCTTTCCTTCAGCCTTACCTCCGCCAAGTCTCCCACCATTCTCATCATTCAGCGGTAGTTTGAATGGCGTCTTCGGTACTTTTCCTGGCGTCTTTGGGGGTAGCTGTCGAGTCCCTTGGTTGAGCGGCTTCGAAGCCGCTGCGGCAAGGTGCCCATGCACCAGGTTCTCTTGATCTCGAGCGGAGAGCATGTTCGACCTCCACATCTATAGTAATGCTATCCAGTCAAAGTATTCCAGTAGTTGCGCTCTCTCATGGTTGCATCAAGCGGTTGATGTTGACAGAAAATTCAGTGTTTACTTTGGCGAGTTGCCAGGAAGCGACTACCGCGGCTAAATTAAGCGACCTTGACTTCGTCACTTTATCTAGTCTCACGTCTTCCTCAACACAGTTTCACAACAGCTTTTCTCACGGTGCTCGTTGTCTTCTGAATACTGTACACTCATGAATACACCTCCAAACGCCTGTCGGCTTTTCCACGTCATCAACCGCAATCATGTCACATCTCGATAGCATCAAGCAGGTACGCTACACTTTTCCCAGAGCTGGCCAATACTGCATCTTGACTCTCTTCGATGGCTCAATAGATGTTTCTTTGATGCCATGTACATGCCCACATCGAAGGACTCCACCTTACTGACATTTCCATTCAGAAAATGAACTCCCTCCGACATGAGCAGGAAGAAACACAAGCCAACTACGAAGAAGTACAAGCCAAGGTTAAGGTCCTAGAACAAGAGAACTTGGCAAAGGAGCAAGAGATCACTTCCTTGTCCCACAAGAATCAGCTTCTGGAGTCAGAAGTGGAGAAGCTGGAGGAAGACATCAAGGAGCATAAGGGCAGGGCGGATGAGAGTGCTAAGGGCGTAACGCAGAACGAGAGTCTACAGAGGAGGTTACAGCTGTTGGAGGAGGAAGCTGAGGAGTCAGATAAGAACCTAAGAGAGACGAACGAGAAGTATGCAATCCAGGCCCTGCTACACCATTTCCTGGTGATTGTATAACGTGCTGACCTCTATGTCATCACAGGCTACGCCAAACAGACGTCAAAGCAGGTCATTTCGAGCGCAAGGTACAAGCTCTAGAGAGCTCCCGTGACCAGTGGGAGGAGAAGTACGAAGAAATGTCTAAGAAGTACGCGACTGTCGAGAAGGAGTTGGAAGACTTCCAGCTCGAAATTGGGAAGATCTAGACGACTCTCTGCGGGACCTCACGAGTGTTGCATTGAGAGCGTTGCTGCGGTGCTAATACCGCGGCGAAGAGAGCTGGGCTTTTAAGCTGTGTGTCTATCTACTTATTTCAATTAGTCATGCTTGCATCCTTTGTCACGGGAATAGCTTATTGAAGATTTCATGAGCCCTTCATACCATCATAATGTTTAATGCCGTCGCTTCAGGGGTATTACTCTGCTATTCGACGAACAACTTGGGGCCGCTCAGCCTTTCCGTGCCTTTGCCTCCTTCCTGTTCCCAGCTTTCTCTTTGTACCTAGTCATCTTCCTCTCGGCTTTACTCTCGTAATGGAACTTCTTCTTCCTCTTCTTCGGCCCGTTGGGGGGCTCCCTTGTCCATATTCGCTTGCCATTTTGAGACACTCTTTGCCTTTGGGGAGCCGAGTCTTTGGGCGGCCTCTCATCCGCCTTCTCTGTGCCTGGTGCCTCGCTCTCTTCGTCATCGTTGGCTGCTTTATGCAGGCCATCCCTTGATACATCTACTGCCTCCACCGTGACCGTTGTAAATCGATCCTCATCCACATATTCGTTCTCGTGATCAATGACCGGGTCTTCTGCAATACCATCCCATTGCTGTGTCTCCACCTCTTCCTCTTGCTGGCTCGAATCAGAATCTACCCCCCTCTGTTTCTTGAGTATGATATTCACGGCCTTCACATGCTTCTCAAGGTCTGCCTTGCGCCCCTCTCGCAGCTGAGCGGCATTCTTGTCAGTAGAAATTATTGTGGGGCAGAAATGAAACATACAGTCTTACGAGCCGCAAGCTTCTCTTCTCGATCCCTTTTTGCAGCCTCTTCCCTGGCATTTTTTATTCGTTGAACTTTGCGTTTATGAAAGCCAGTCAAGTAGTCCTCTCTCGCACTCGGATCGAACGAGATCTCCTCTATAGCGGGTGCGACTTTCCGCTTCTTCTTCGGCGGGGCTACCAGTCCGGTTCCTCTGGGTCTAGCGAACATGGCGTGTATTCGAGGACAGAAAATTGCGTGGGTTTTGAATGGTGCATTTGCGGGCAAAAAGTGCTCCCATTCGCAAAATAGTTTCGCCGAGCGCCGGTACCCATCTCCAAGTCGCCCCATCACCACCACTCTCGTTCAAAAACAAAATAAAACATAATGCAACTCATAGGACTTGGGACATTCGCATTGGGCATAAGCCTAGTCAATGCTTTCAAAGATACATCCCCCTTCTTCCTCTTCTCCACCTCCGAGTAGGGTTTCCAGCTTGACTATCTACGAAACCTGCCAGACTGACGACATGATTCAGGCTCCTCACATCCTCCCCAAATCTCATCTCAGCAGATCACCTAACAAAGGCTGTCGTCCCTCAGCTTACAAAATGTATATCGGATACCTATGTCGTAGTATCGCAGCCTGGCGTTGAGGCAGCAGACTTCGAAGATGGATTCTCCGCGCCACGATTACGACAAAAGATGCTTGGGGGCGACAAGAGTATACGGTCGAGTATCGGTGTGGCAGATGTGCTGGGAGCGGTCAGCGCAGACAAGCTGAGCAAGTCGATACAAGAACGCTGCGATGCGGGACATATGATGGTGGATGCATCAAGTGAGATCCACAAGAGCCCAACGGTCAGCGAACATTTTGAAAGCTGATCTGTTTCTACGTACAGCTGGTTCATTTGCCATCGCTGAAGATGTGAAGCCACGAGTGATCAATGTCGATTTCCCAGCTCTTCCTTCTGGCGCAGGAAGGTCTCAAAAGTTACTTGAGCATGGTGAATGATATCTTTTGGTCACCTAGAGAAACCATATACTGACGTCTCCAGATACCTTCTTGGCTTCCATGCTGGATACAATAGCATCTAAGAAATACACCGTGATCTACACTACATCGCCCCCCAGTGGGGCCCACCACACCGAGCATGCAGATTCCGAGTCATACGAAATGGACTCCCAATTCCAGGCCCACCTTCATACCGAGCTCAAGCGCGATCTCTCTCACCAGAAGCGCGCTACAGATGGTAATATAACATTGCCAGACGGACCTCTGTTCGAACGATACCAGTACCTGACTCCAGGTATGTTCAATTGATACCTTGCCAAGAAACAGCTAACGTTCCTCTCTCACCAGGTCTCTTCATGGGCCTTTTAGTCTCATTCATTCTCATCTCTATTTTATACGTGGCGATCAACGGTGTTGCAAGTCTGCAAGTCTCATACGCTGCTTTCGACAGGGAAATGGGTCCATCCGCGCAGAACAATAAAGCTCAGTGAATGATCGGATTGGTGTACAGCAATGGATTTGCAGACGCCTATATTGATGCAAGGCGTTAGGAACCTGAATGCTAGATTTCCAAACTCCTGCGGTCGCCAAGACCACTCACTGCGCTTTGCTTGTACCTCGCTCATCGCTTTGTCCACGTCTCCATCCACGACATTTAGCTCCGAGCTTTCCGTTTCTAGTACCTGCGCGGGTCCTGCATAATCAATCCTCTATTCTCTCGTGAACGCCAACGATCTTATATTCTTCCTCGCCGCTTTCGTTCAGTATGCAGCAAGACACCCACCTCCCTGGCCTAGCGCCCTTCAAGTATGTAGCGCTATAAGCCTCATCAACAACAACCGTAACGAGACCTCGGTCGGGTGCGTACGGCTGAATAGCCACAGAATACTCCCATAGGGAAGCAGAGTCCGCGCGAGAGTACAAGACGTATTCCACAACCGCAAGATACAAATCTCTCTTTTGTTCTGCATTATAATTGATTAGCCATCTTGACCCCTGTCATTCGAAGAGAGGAGTATTGGCGGAGAGGCGGAATTCATCTCATTGATATCACAGCAGGTAAACCTAGGGCTGGAAAAGACGGAAAGGGATGGTTCTTTTCCTTCATCCTCTTACCTTCCTCGTGTGAGGACCTTGATTGCAATTGTGCTCCAAGCCGATTCTTTCACAACAAGCCATTCCTGACTTTCTCCAAGTAGTCCTTCGCTTCTAACTTCTGTGCCTCAAGCGAAATTCGAACAGGAAGCTCCTCTTTGGGTTGTACCATGCTGCGCCACCAAAATCCTCTCTAATCTAGACAGATCATGCCACAAAAAGGTTCTTCTCCGGTAACTTGGTTAGCAATTGGAAAGAAGGTTTCGGCATCTACCAACTCACGTTTCTGAAATAGAGGATAAACATATCTAGTAGCAATGTTTCTTTGAATGCTGTGGACTAACACATCTACGAGCACGTCGGCGACGGGGTTACTACCGGTCTCCTCGATCGAGTGGTCGTGCTTTCCCGCCAGCTTTTACCCAGGAGTACTTGCCAGGGATGTTTGGGGTAGTCGATCAATTACAGAAAGCTCTGGGGAAATCGCAGATCACTATCGTGACAATGATTCCGTCAACGAGGAAGATCAGAAGATCAATCATTGCCAGTTCTGGTAACCACCCCAATCCACGCATTTTTCCATAGATCTACCACCCTTTTCTAGACCAATAGCAGCATCTCTACGGATTCTCAACTCTTCACAGAAGCAGACAAAGCAACACCTTCCACTAGAACAAAGGGAATAACAGCTCGCAATCCAAAACGAGTCGAGACAATGTGTTGCCAACACAAGTGCCAGTATTGCGACTTCGTGTTCTTCGTCGCCTGTACCGAACAGAGAAACATCGATTATCATACTCCAGTAGAATCAAGAAGTCGCGTTGTATGCCCTCAAACTTGGTGGTACCCCTGCGATATCATGGCCGCAATCTGTCATCGCTGCGCTTTTGATAGACAAGGGGTAAGGCCCCAGACGGAGGTGTATTTGGGTGAAGACAGCAAGAAGCCGGAGCAGAGGGGAGGAAGCTTAGGACGGTCAAAGCACCCACACACAGCGTTGGGACAAAGCAGCCACGCTGTTGCCACTGGGATACCTGCGAACGCTGGTGGGGCATTTCAGCAACCAGCTCTTCTACAACCACTCCTCCCACGACCGTTTCTCCCACAACCATCTCTCCAGCAGCCAGCTCTCCAGCATCCAGCCTTCCAGCAGCCAATTGTCCAACAACCACCTTTTCAGCAACAAGCTTTTCAGCAGCCACCTTCCCAGCACCCAGCTCGACCGATTACAAGTCTGGGACAGCATTGCAATCGAACATCCGCCAACAGTGACACAATTGGTAATGGAGGTCCTGTCGCCGCAACCTCGAGTCAAGAGCCACGAAACGAACCTCAGACTCGTCCGTTTGAAAGTGGGAAATCCGATGGCCGCCAGGATGTTCATGATGGTGGAGATATGCTGCCGGTCACTAAGGACGAGAAGGGTGTGTTGGGGGCGTTTTCGACCTTTTGACAGTGTATATCAGAGGAAAAATAGTCTTTTGGAGCATTTTTGATGGGCGATGCACTGCGAAAGGTTCGGGACGGAGTGTGGGAAGAGGTTTTTGATTGGAGAGTGCTTTCTGTGCTCGAGTTTTGCAAGACCATACGAGACCATGCGAATAGCTTCTCTCAGCAAAATGGCTGTTTGACAGCGGATGAGAGACCGTACTGGAGCCATGGAGGAGACATTGTTCGCATAGGGATAGCATAACGTATCGGCCAACCCGAAGAATACCACAGCCCTGCATGCATAAAAGGATTTGCTCCTGAGTCGAATCTACTGCCGCACAAAGTCGAAGTCGCCAAATTGTAGACTAAGTTGTAATCAGATCACAACGATCAGCATATGACACGATTCCCCAGCGCAAAGAAAATGGTCAGTGTAATGCAAACTTCGCTTTCATGTCATAGCGAGGACCTCACGCTCAGCGAATACCCCAAGTCCATAGCATCCCCTTCACATCACCCCATCAAGAGGTCACCACAATGGGGGCCACAACCTACGCAGCCCCAAAAACCAACAACGCACGCATTGAAGCTCTGATCTCGGGATTGGAAAGATACATTTGAAGCTAGCAGCTGAAAGCTATGGTAGAGGCGATATATTACACTACTATTGGTCCGAGGAGTTTTCGCTTTCCATCTTATTAATGCTTACGATCTTGTCATCCACAACGGGCTCTGTACCATTGATCACCTCCGGGCTGTGCGCATGTAGCTCAGCCGGTTCCATTGGTAGAACACGGTTGTCAGCTCCTTCTAATTTCTGGTCGACCCCATTCAGTGCGTCTTCCTGGCTCTGACTGGCAGCTTTTGTCAATTCATCCTCGGCTTCCTCTCTTCTCATCTCCTCTTCCCAGTCATCTACAACGACTTCTTCCTCCTTCGCTTTTTTCATTTCGTCCTTTTTCTTCTTCGCATCCCGCAGCTTGCTTCCTAGAACTGTGTATACACTTTTCTCGCCAAATGTTGGCTGTCTAAGTGCGAATCTCGGTGCTGCTGCTTTAGCAGCCACTTGGCTCCATCCACCGTTGTTGGCTGGGTCATCGAGCTCACGGCGGATGATGTTGAGTGATAGGTCTAGCGCGCACAGTTGGACAGAACTGGAAAGGTATTTTGATGATGAAATTGCTGTGAGTGAAGGTTTCATGGCTTTGATTGTGGCCTCGATGGCCGAGGCGGAGATGACAGTAGAGGCTGACACTGGTCGAGCCTTGATGACTATCTCCTCGCTTGGAAGATACGAGATATCGTATGCTAAGCCGGGCGTAGAGTCAAGACTTGCTGCAAATTCTGCGCGCAAATCTTCTAGGGTCAAACCGAATTTGGGCTGGGTCAACAAGAAGCCATTATATATTTCGTTGCTAGCATGTAGCTTTCGTTGAGTCTCCGCTAAAGTGGCATTTGACGCTTCTGCCGAAGTACGAATGCGAACGCACTCGGCAAGGGTCTTCATTGGTGCCATGACAAACTTAGGTGTCTTGAAAAGAGCGACGTGCCGGTGCGGTTCAGGATCCATGCTCTCACTATCGAAGCCAAAGTCCTCGGAAAGAGCGTGAATGAAGGCCCGCTGGTGCGGTGGCATAGGTTTGAACCGAAGCCGTTTCTCAGCTTCGTCGGCCGCAAAGACTCGGATCTCGCGCTCTTGGCTCTGAGCCCACTTGACATTCTCTCGAAACATCTTCAATGTGTCATTGGAGTAAGGGATATGGTCATCCTTGTGTGCCTCTGGATCGATGTTAAGAGCGAGCGCAAGTTTTTGGTTCCTGGCCAATCTTGCGCACTCATCATCGCATGGCAAGGTCTTCTTGGTGTTGCCTTCGCTAGTCCGCGAGGCATTGCACTTCATCTCCTGCTTCAGATGTTGGCAGTCGCATGTGATGAACATCTTACTCTGGCAAGGGGTCTCCTCGCGACAAGATGAGGGTGCGTGGCACTGAAAATCGCAGGGGTGCCCACAAGCCTTCTTTACTTTGCCGCAGGCTTGCTGACACGCTTTACCAATGTCTTCGCATTCGCCAGCTCTGTGACACTGTTTACGGCAGAAATGAGACCCGCACTTCAGTTTTCGACCACAAATCTCGCCACAGCGAACCTCTGCAAGCCAGCAAGGCTGGTTCTTGAGCGTCTTCTTCCCGCACAAACATGGCTTCTGTGCCAAGAATGGGCACTTCGGGCACTTTTCCTCGTCCCCATGACAATTGTGAGGGACGCGCGGATGGCCACAGTCCTTCGGCCGTTCGCAATCGAAGCGACATGGAGGGGATGTGGTACCGCAAGGCAGCGGTGGTTGCAGCACAGTCTTGCCGCAGTGACAGCTCATCTCGTCAAAAACGGCTTCTCGACAGCTTCCGCAAGGCCCTTTGTGACAAAGTTCTGGACATGTATGGTTCCCGCATTTTAGCAACCGCTCACAGGAGCGCGTGCAGATATGCTCGGTCTCAAAGCCTTCATCAACGATGCGAGAAGCTCCTAAGGGTCGGAGTTTGCGCTTTGTAGCTTGGCGCTCTGCTGCTTTCTTTTCGCCTGAACAGCACCTCTCACCACACTCGTGGCGGCCGCAATTGAGGGTAGCCTTACAAGCTCTCATACACTGTGGTGACTTTTCATTTCCTTGATGGCAGACCGTTGAAGATTGCGTGCGGCCACAACGACATCGAATATCAACAGTAAGGAGACAAGGCCTGCATTCATCAGAATGACAAATTTGTTGGCATGAGTGGCCGCATGATAACTTCCTCAAACATTTCTTCCCGCAATTGGGAATGGGATCTTGGCAAATTTCTCGAGGGGATGCTGATATCTCCTCCAGTGCCGTCTTACCACAAGGGCAATGAGATACAACATCAGGGGAACGGGGGCAGTGTGGCGTTTGGAGTTCTTGGGGGTGACAGCGCTTCTCGCAACGGTGTTCACCGCAGTCAAATTGTCTTTCGCACTCATCATAGCATTGGAATGTCCCGGTCCATTCCTCGACGTTCAACGGATCTTCGGTACTATTGGTAGCTCGTTTACTCTGCTTTTCATCTCCACGCTCGCAGCAGATGATTGACTTCTCTACCTTTCCACAATAACAGCGACAGTCCACCTGGACCTCGCACGGGCCGCATAATCCCTCATGGCAAAGTCGTGGGTCAGTATGTTGACCGCATGGCATGAGATCACCACAGACTTCGCCACAGCTCCATCCAATATCGTAAATAGTATCAACGCATCTCCTGGATGTTGAATTCTTGCCACAAAAGCAGCTCTGGATAGGGCCCATATGCGAACATGGAGGGCACGGGCCAGCGTGACATAGAAGTTCGCAAGGATGAGGGCATTTCTTCGGTAGCACACGATGTTTGCCACAGGTCTGTCCGCATGAATGCGGTGGAATCCCCGATATCGATCTGGGATCGGCTTCCTTGGCACACCAGCAAGTGTAATTTGATGGCAGAACATCCTTTGGCAAATTGCATCCCGGACATCTCCACTGCCTTGGCGGAGGAAGATTTCCATCCTCGTTCCGCTGCTGAGCTTGTGTAGAGCCTTGGTTGGTAGACCACTTCTTGATACAACTCAGGTGGAACACAGTCCAGCAAGTCTTACATGACCAGACTTTCGAATTTCTACCAACCTCATTCGTGCAGATCGGACATTCGTATATAGCATTTGCAATGTCTTCGTGCGTACGAGTAGCAATATCTGGGGCCGACGATTTGAGGATTGACTGTCGCCTTAGGCGTGGTACTTTAGCCTGGTTTTGGTTGTGATTGGGTTGGACTGCCTTTCCACCTCTGGGCTTGACAGGTCGTTGCTGGTGTTGTTGGCCTGGACGAAATTCTGGCGCGTCGGCCTGTAATGTAGATGACTGGGGGGCTGAACTGTCGTCTCCCTGCGTCAACCTCCCACCAAACTGCCTGCCAGAGCCAACCGCGGGGCCGTGCTCGGTAATGATTCTTCCATGATCAATTGTAGAACCCCTGCCCCCTCTAGTATCTCCTCCCTGTATTCTTCCTCTGCCTCTATTCCGTCCATGGCATGCCCTACCTCTTCTACTGCCCGGATGGCCATTCTCTGTTGCTGAGACCTCCGCACTAGAAGGTTCTGCTGATGATAGGATTGGCGACGGTGCCACTGAAGCAGGTCTGAATGCTAATGACGTATTCGCTGCTGGTGTAAGGTGTCCATTTAGTCCAGGTACCGAGGCGTTAATACCCTGAGAGTCCGACCCCCTACCGGCTGACTGGTTCTGGCCACCTCGCCGCGGTCGTCTGCGTTGCGGAGCTGAGTTCGGTATTTGACTCGTTTGCTGCTGCGAGACAGGTTCAACAGAAGCCATCATGGGTGAGACGTAGGCTCGTACGATGGCGGTCGCTGACAAGAGAGTCGGGCTTCCGAGGATGGTTTACACGTGACACAGACCTGTCAAAGAAATTTAGAGGCTTCAAAAAACCAGCCTCTGCAACAGCAAAAAAATTTGGAGGTTGCAGTGAATGGGGAGGCAAAACAATGGGTCGGGCTTTCTGTTTACAGTATCGAGACAAGTGGCGCTTTCTCCAGTAAATAAAACGGATGACATGTGAATCACGGATACTAATGACTTGTTGCCGGCATCTGCTCTTTTCTAGTAAGTCTTGATAATCTGTACCCGTATTAAAATTGGATGACTCCTCTACTAGTGTATATCCCGTTAAAAAGTTGATACTGTATCGCTTTCCTACTCCTAGTTCAGGCATACGATAAGATCAAAAAATTTGTAACATAAACCCAGAACACAACGTGCAACTTCAATCACGTTCCTAGTTCCTACATCTAGACACCATTTTCGTCCATGGAAGAGAATATACGAGCTAAGCGCTCAACGTTCTTACCGTGCACTAGTTGCGAAGCAGGCGCTGCAGACGGCAAGATTGCTCTTAGTGATACAAATGTTCAGGGCCTTGTAATGACCTTTCTCCCAGCCGTCTCCACCGTCCTCCAACTGGGGAGAGACAGATTCTGTATACTAGCTACTGTATACACAAGACATGATAGGACATCACATACTGCTGGCGCTTCTTGTCCAATCCTCCATCTCCCATTCGAAGGTCTTGTTCGTCGAAGAAACGCAAGCCGGTAGCCTTGTCCAAATCGCTGATCGAACGCGTACAATTGTCTGACAATTGCCGGTCCTCGGATCGAGAGATGAACACTATGTACAGTGTAACCCTACGTGTTCGGGAATTAGCCCTCGATGGCGCCCAGACTGGACTCCGAATCCACTTCCTGTGACTTTTATTATTCGCTCCAGAAAGTCGCGGTAACTTCGAAAACAAAGTAAGCGGAAAGACACGTAAATGACTGATCCTGCGTAAACCAGAATGAGACACGGGACTCGAGGAACCGAGAATTTGACTGGAGAGCGTATATGACATGATGACTATGAGTTCTTGATATTCCAAGGAGCGGCCGATCTTGGTAGATGAAGATGTGTTGCAGAAACGGAGAAATTCTCGGGCAAAGAAAGTGCAAGCTTTGGGAAATAGAGGTGAGTGGTTCGATTTCAAGTGCGCTCTGAGGTATGGGAGTGTGTCTCGAATTCTCGCTAGAGTCTTTCAGCCGTCTTTAAAAAAGAGATGCTCTTGGTCGGTTGCGGCACTTGCCATGGCGTAGCTGTTTCCAGCAGTCAACGTCAAACCAAGTCTCGTTACCAAAGCGCATTGTAATCATCAAGTGGCACACAAAAGTGCGAGGACGAAAGCATTTTGACAGTTGTTGACGAGTTGATTGCAATGTTGCCAAAAGGATGGCTGTACTCTACACCTAGTGTGATGCGGAAAACGGTATCTGAATCCATTTGTGTACTCCACTCGAGTCCGAGCACGTACATCTATGACCTCCTTTGAACCTGGTGCCTCACCATAATTGATGTTGCAGGGCCAATGACCCCCCGAATGCTGCAAGAGGTCCCTTACGAACGCCGGTTGAGGGGCTGGAGAATGGGCGATAACGCCGCCACACCGCTTAGCTGGGGTATCAAAAAGTATCAACGGCCATCTAAAGCTTTATCTTTGATGAACTCAAAGATATACATAAAGTAGTCAGGTTCGGCTACTGTGTCGTTGTGACTGCCGTTGGGTATAGTCCGCCATGTTTTGGTTTTCGCACGGCAGACTGAGTAGAGCTGCTGCATGTGCGAAGGCCTGCAAATACCCGAATTAATTCGATCCTGAAAGTTTCAATTTACAAAGACAGAGGAGCGTTCTAGAGAGAAACGACAACCATTAGCAATGAGACCGGTACTCACGGAATAATCTCATCTTTCAGGCCACTGATGAACAGGATAGGAATATTAGTAATCTGAGGAAGCAATTCTTCGCTAGGCCAATATTGGTGACAAAGCCAGGCGATGTACTTCGCAGGTGGGAATGCACTTTTACAAATCAGTCTTGAGCGCCAAAAATATTGTGCAAGTGCAAACCTCGGGATTAATTTTCGTATCGAAGTAAATGTGTTTTCCAAGATAAGCCCGATCACATCACCAGCATCTTGGTTCCTAGCGACAAGCTGTATGGCAACAGCCCCACCTATGCTTTGACCATAGACTACGATCTTGTTCCCCTTCGTTTCTCCGGAATTACGGATGTAATCGAGACCCGTTTGAGCATCAAGCATTAGTCCTTCTTCGTTCGGTGTTCCCGTCGACATTCCATATCCTCTGTACTCAAGCATCAAGATACTACAGCCACTATTCTCTTCCAAGACTTTGGCAATAGGCACCCGATGGCCAATGTTACCAGCATTGCCATGGAACATCAGGATCGTAACATCCCTTGCAATACCTTTATTGGATGGTCTAATGAAGAAAGCTCCGAGCGTCTCTCCATCTGGTGTTTTGAGGCGAAGATCTTCGTAGTCTGAGATGCCGAATTGCGTAGGTCGAGGTACGCCTTCGTCAGTATTAGCTCCGCTTGGTAAGTAGCGGGGATATATTAGATCACTACTTGGCCATAAGCTTTATCAGGATAACCTTGGCGGAATCACGCACTTTTGCTTCCACCAAAGGCCACAGCTTGCGAGTACTACAATCCCTGACGATGCCATCAGTGGCAACCGGAGATACGAGAAGTAGCTCGCCATATTGGTAGGGTAAATAAATTTCGATATAGCTGCAACTCCCAAGCTGAGACTATGAGAGAACAAGAAATCAAAGCTGTGGGTTCAGGTTGAGTAGAGTCTTACAACAGTGTTCAGAAATGGACTGTTCAGCAATGGCAAAGTGACACGACGATCATGGTCTGATGTGCACCAGGTAGTCTTAGGTAAGGTAGGAACCGCGCCAAGGCTAGCTTGCTGGACGGGCTATTACCCTTCCAATCAAATCAGCTCTTCCGACGGTCATACAAGCGTCTTGTCCACAAATGAGGCCACAAAGAAGCAGCTGATAGGAAGGACTAGAGCTCTAAGAACAGCTTGCCAAGACATCTAAGACACCCGCGCTAGCCGCCAAGCGCTGGAGCTCTCTCTGTTAACGCGTTCAAGCTGCCTGGCAGCTCCAGCATCAAGCACTTTCAGAATTTTAATCCTCTCTAAGCGTATGAAGCGACCACATATACGCCTCTACTCCCTGTATCCCCTAAGATTCATCCAACATGCCGATACCAACGGGCATGCTCAGCGAAGGTCCAGGAAAATCTATGAGCTCTCCGAGACAAAAGACTGATTCTATATCGCAGATGGCATCCATGTCGATATGAACCACTTGAAGACTGGTGAAGTAAAGTGAGTGGACTAGTCCAGGCTTCTACTATACCGCATACTAATCTATGTGCTTCTAGCCTAGGAACCTCAATGTAAGCTCCACTCCTACCATCTTCCGCATCTACTCTCCTCTTCTTCCTCAATTATCTAATGCCTCCCCCCACCCCAGCATGGCCATAACCTTTTCCCAAGGCGTAATCTTGGGCGCCGACTCCCGCACCACCACAGGCGCCTACATCGCCAACCGCGTCACCGACAAACTCACCCAAGTACACGACACAATATGGTGCTGCCGCTCGGGCTCAGCAGCCGACACGCAAGCCGTGGCAGATATCGTGCACTATCATCTGGGAATGTATGGAATCACAAACGAGGAGCAGCCGACGACGCAAACGGCGGCAGCGCTGTTTCAGGAGTTGTGCTACGATAATAAGGACCAGCTTAGGTGGGTTTTGACTTCTTTTCTATGGGGAGGACTAGGAGTTGTGGATGAGGCTGATGGTGTGAAGTGCCGGTATGATAATTGCGGGGTATGATCCTAGGCATGGAGGTTCGGTCTACAGTATACCGCTTGGGGGCAGCTTGCACAAGCAGTCGTACGCTATTGGTGGGTCTGGGAGTACATACATCTACGGATACTGTGACTCGTATTGGAAGGAAGATATGAGTGAGCAAGAAGGCATCAACTTTGTGAAGGGAGCTCTGAGGGAAGCGATAAAATGGGATGGCAGCTCGGGAGGTGTGATACGGTTGGTAGTTTTGACGAAGGAGGGAGCGATAAGGCACCTGTATTTGCCAGATCAGGATTACAAGGGGCCTGGTACGGGGTGAATCTGGAGAGTTTGGTGGGAGACTAGAGCGGCAAGACAAAACGTTTGAGTGCAAGCACGCATCGATCGCACAATTTGCTATTTGGGTAAACTCAAGCTGCAAGTAAAAGATGTGATGCTTTTGGCTACACATCCGGGATTAACCCACGGGCTCCCACCACCCGCTCGCCCTTCTTCCTTTCTCGCAAAACCATTTAGGAACAGTTGCAGTTCCATGAAGTTGCGCTCAGCCCTGGTCCGTGGTGGCTTGTCGTAATTAGGGTAATTGCGTTGGCCACGCTGATAGACATAATTGGAGATCTCCTCGCAAAGAGCTATGTGTTTGTACCACGCAAGACTCGATAGCTAGTCTATCAATGTCTTCGTAAAGACGAAGTTTTAGGAACTCAAGATTTTGAGGTTGGGTTGCAATGACTGGCTGGATCCTTTGTCCGTACGTCGCAGTGGATGAGAATACCTTTTGGTCATACTCATCTTCCCAGAAGTGCCACGCAATTCCCTCAAATTCAAACAGCCTACTTGTCTTTCCCGCCATACCAGGAGGTAAGCAGTAGAGTACGTAGGGGCTGCCCTGATCGCTGCTGGTTTGTCGGAGGCAAAAACGCAAAAGATTTTGGCAATATCGATTCGTAATTTCTTTGATAAAATGGCAGAGTCTGCTGCCAGGGTTGCATTGCGCGGCTTCAGATCCAAGGTAGGCTGGGTGTTTCATCAACGCAGCAATACTTTTTAAGTTTGGTAGATGAGAAGGAGCCATGGTCATCATTGCGAGATCCAATCCTCGTACCATGAAATTTTGTTGCTCCAAATATTCTATAGCTCATTGAATAATTCGTAATAGTTCTATTCTTTCCTATGAGAATTGGTCCGAGCCATCTTCGCGACAGCGCCGTATTGAATGGGTTGAATCATTTCTATCACGAAAATGATCAATGCCGCCTTCGTCAAGAGCTGCATCTCGATGGACGATATTCTTGCTTTCTACTAATTCTACCTCTCACATATCTAGAACTATCTGTCAGGGAAAGACTACTGTAGCCCATGTTGATTCGCTCCAATCTTCCATGAATGACATTGTTACTATGGTAAGATCTCTTGTAGTCTTGTTGTAGTGAATGGTGTGCTTGACATAAGATACTTTACTACGTATGCCGGCAGTTGGCAACGGCTGGGCGCTTCTAGGCGCGAGATCTAAGCTTCGGGGGAGTCCCTGAATACAGATCTAGGGTAATTCGGCGGCCTACTATTAAGTAACAACGGCTTCAACTTTAGCTGCCAGCCTACCACGACACCCTTGTTCCTAAAGTACATTAATCGTAATAGAGGTCGACCGATGCTGCTCCATCGTTGACCCATCGTCCAATATTGAAAAGGCATGTTAGGGATGATCCGACAGGTAAGAGAGAGTGAAGTTTCTTTCCAAGACACATGGTTGAGGCATATACTTTTCCTGATTTCGAAGCCTCAACGCCGTAAAGGGGGAAGTTGCGTTACGCAGCGACTTCCTTAGATTGAAAGTTTTACTTCGGCATTGACTGCCACCTGCTGCAATTCTGCGATCTGCCTTCCTCACATCCACGGTCACCGAGTCGAGTTTCCTCCCGCTTGTACAATTGCCTTCTTTATTAACCCACGCTACGAGCACACCGCTGACATGGAGTCTGAATGTATCAGCGAACTCATCTCCGACTTTGCGCGCTTACCCTCCATCATGGTAATTGGAGAAGACTGGCAGACTTTGTCAACAAGCTCTGAACCCCTCCGAACCTCCTCCCACGCACCGCACGACGGCGTTCGACCCACTCCACCTGTGGCAGTCCCTCAGTCCCGGGAAGGTCCTCATATCCGCTTTCGGGGCGCCACACCCCAGCACTCACAAGAGCATGAGGAGGAACACCCACATGGTCAACAAAATCGCCTTCTCCCACAGGAGTCGCACCCGGGTGCCGACGGTCCTCCACCATCGCCCCGACTAGAACCAACGCACCGCTCTACATTGTCTTTGAATGGCTCTGTTGCAAATTCGCCGAGCCGCATCAAGGTCAGGGATCTGGGCCATATTCAGAGCTTCGCTAGCGAGGAGCTCCTCACAAAGTCCAGGCATCCTTCAAGGCATTCTTTGAGAGGAAGGCTAGCAGGAGCTCAGCAATATGAGATTAGTGCAATGCCTGTTGCAGATATTATCGAGATGGTGGCAGGGCTGTTGACAAAGATAACCACAACAGTAAGGGCCCTGCAAGCTAGCACCATATTATGCTTACAGGTTTGCTAGAATGACCGTCAGCATGAGAACCTTCACAGAAACATACCGCCTCCGGAGGGCACAGCCGGACTGAGTCAACAAGCTTCAAGTGTGCTTGCTTTCCACGGGAAAAATGTCCCAAGTATCACAATAGCAAGCTACTTGAGTCGTATCCACAAATACTGCCCTACCACATATGAGGTCTTCTTAAGTTTGCTGGTATACTTTGACCGGATGACCGAAATGGTGAATAACGGGTCTTTGTCTAGCTTTCCCGGAAACGAGCAATATCACGAGGGGGCACAACCGGACCGCAGTACTGCAAGTTCGCAAGCATCAGACGCAGCGGCAATCAAATCGTCACCTCCAACTGAACCATCCAGCTCCTCGCCTAGAGCTTCCACGATTGTGTCTCCTGAGGGATCAGATACATCGAGTTCCCAAGAGGATCATGAAATGAGACCTTCACCCTCTATGCCACCTACACTAGGCGACGCTGAAGCCTACGATCTCTCCCATTTCTTCGTGGTGGATAGTTTCAACATACATCGCTTGGTGATTGCAGGAGTGACTTGCGCCAGCAAGTTCTTTTCTGATGTCTTCTACACAAATTCAAGATACGCCAAGGCAGGTCTTCTTGCTGCTGAACTCAGAAGTCATGCTAACCAGACACAGGTTGGCGGCTTACCATTGAATGAGTTGAACCATCTAGAGCTGCAGTTTCTCTTGTTGAACGACTTTCGGCTTTCAGTTCCCATTGAAGAACTAGATCGTTACGGTACAATGCTGGTCGAATTCTACGCACGCGAGGTCCTGTCTCAACAGCAAGGACTCCGTACAACGGATGAGCTATATATCCAGACCCCCACGTCCCCCTGAATTATCTTTCAAGGGAGATCACAAAGGGGTTTTGGTTGCTTCTAAACATCGACATCACATTCAATTTCTTCTCGGTTGAACAACATACAATCGGCACACACTGTCAACTTTCTTCGAGGCGCGGATACCCACTTCCGTTCGATTTCATACGTTTCGATCGACATGAAAATGTCCTATCTTACGAACAGACACGAGTTTCTTTCGGGTTTCATCTAATGAAGGGGCCTCTTTGCAGTGGCACCATGATACAGAGCGATAAGCATCGCATGCCAGAGGCGTTGAGGCGACTAAATGTCTACAAATCATGTCATTTAAGAAGAAGGAGCCAACTGACATGGCTCTTTACACTGTGGATGCCAAATGATAATATTACGTGTGACATATGCGCTGCTAGTCGAGCTTTAGAAGAAACACGTTGTAGCTGCATTGCTCGATGCGCTCATTGATGTGAAGCTCCTTGCCACTGGCTTTGCAATATCAATTGCAGCTCATCTTCACAGTCAAAAAGAGTACTTTGAAGAGGTTGTCTCCTAATTCAAGCACTTGACTGCATCTGTGGACTTTTGTTGGTTATAATCCTCTTGTACTTCACCTCGGGGCCTTCCTCCAACCAAAGCATTTTTCCTGTCTGCGCTGATTCCCAGTGTAGATTTCTCCTGCATCTTTCCATCTATATGTTCTTGCACTCGCTGAGCCAGGCTTTAGCTTTAAAGACATCGCCATAGTGCGAGGCCAACAATGATAGTTTGGTAGAGAAAGCTGCCTTCGTAACCCTTTGTGAAGTCTAATCAGTCACAACAGTAGAACAGTGCAATCAGCTGACAGTAATCTTGATAAGTGACCCCTGGAGAGAAAGTGATTTGCATATATTTCCTTATATCCGGCTGTTAACGCCTAGATTTCGCCTTGGCTCCGGATATTGCGGTGGCTGGGCGCCGCTAGTGAGAGCTGTCCCACTCAAAAAACTCACCTTCTCCTAAATCTAGGACTTCCCACCTTACACAACCAACACAATCCTCAACTTATCAAAACATTACGGATAGCAAAACAATAAGCCAATCAAGCCATCAAGTCTTCAAGAAGAAACAGCATTGCCAGCGATATATCCGGCAATGGACTATACCGGGGAAGACGTCGGTGACTACCACCACGCTCCGGACCCAACGTTCAACACTTTCAACATCACGACACCAAATACTCAAAACCTCAATCTCAACCAGCCTATTGACCAGCCCGTCAACCAGCAGCCCCAGTTCACCCAGCAGAACCAGCAGCCCCAGCACCAGCCCCAGTTCACCCAGCAGCAGCTCGATGAATACAATGGAATGCCACCACCTATCCTCGGCGAGCACAAAGATCTCAAAGATCTTATGAACGCAGCTCAAGCTCAGGCAAAGCATTATGGCTATGCCATCGTCACTGCCTCAAACAACTACAAGCGTGGCATCGCCTATGTCCGCTGCGACCGTGGCGGCGACTATGTGAATCACTGGAACTTGACTGACGAGACACGCGTCCGCAAGAAGCGTACTCGTCGTCTTGTAGGCTGCAAATGGAAGGCACGCGCGAAGAAGAATTCGACGGGTGTAAGTAGAATTTTCCCCCCCTCACTCATGCCTCAGATTGAGGGCTTGAGACTCGTTTTACGATTCATAATGGTGGAGGGTAATTGACATGCAATTCATAGATGTGGGAGCTCACGATGATGTGCGACAAGCACAACGGCCACGATGCTTCGGACGACGCTGCTTCTCATCCCAGCCAACGTCAACTCTCGGATGAAGCCAAGGAAGCTGCACGTCAAGCCTTCGACGCTAAGCAGAGCCCTAAGCAAGTGTTGGACCTTCTTCAGAAGAACTACAATCCGGCTGTAACCGCGCAAGACGTCTACAATCTCAAAGCGAAGATCAACCGCACCCCCGCAGCCCCGGCAGCCCCGGCAGCCCCCGTAGCCCCCACGCCCGCTGTTATGCAGAGGACCATCGAGCCTGAGGACATTCCTACCGATCCAGCTCTGAAACTGCCTGGTAGAGTTGTCTACTTACCCTTCCTGAAGGCGTATTTGGCTAACCTTGAGGCAGAACTCAACCCCGTCCAGCGTCCAACAGCCCTGCAGAAGTGCCAGTGCACCTGCTGTGACCATTGACTCACACATGAGCTTCATCCTCATTGCGCTTAGATTTTTCGGCGGTGATTATTCATGAGATCAGATATTGCATAGCATGCGATCGGTGTTTCGGGGAGGGAAGATACCAGAAATGACATGCATGCTTCTTACCTTGACAATAATTCTCACTTCCCATCTGCAATCATGTGACACGCCGTTATTCCTTCTTACTTCAACAGATCCCATCTTCTATATCTCTCCATCATATCTTGTTGTCATTCAATTACATGAACACATTCTCGGAGCAGAAAAAGCCCCAGCGCCTATCACGAAGAGCACAGAGCCAGAAATCACTGCTGATCCTGCTCTTCAATCACTTGGTTAGACTGGCTGCTTTCACCCATCCGATGACATGTTGAGCTAAATTTTGGAACAGAGCTCAACCATGTCCAACGTGCTTCCTCCGGCTTACGGATGGACTTTGAGCTGCGATCACAAACACCATCCAAAAGGAAAATCGCCAAAGGCTACCTTGAAGCACCGCAGTAATCGAGGACTCAATTCGCATAGCACTAATAGCAAATCATTGGATTCATACCATCGATATTGCCATTCACTTATGGACCAAGGCTCCTAAGATGTGTTGGATAGTAGGAACTATAATTACATCCAGCGAGTCTGTCTTCCGCGATCCGGACTAGGTCAAGCCACCACCTACAAAATTATTTGCTTGTAAATCTCTTTGTCCTCCCACCACAATTCTCTCCTCTCAGAGATGGGTGCGCGCAAGTAAAAGTCGATGTCAGTTCAGTGATGATATGCGGTAGGACAGTCACTTACTTTGGCCATGCCATAGCTTGTGCTCGTCGAGGCTCGCAGTCGAAAGACACCGTTAGGTCTGAGAATGATTCACACTGCAGTGGTCAGCCCACCGCAGTCCCAAGAGCGTGAAGCAAGAGCGAAAAAAGTCGTCACTGGGATATGTTGGGAGAACCCCAACGCCTCATAGCGCGAGCACGCGCTGTTATCTGATCATCGCCCCAAGCCTCACAGAATAAAAGTCGGTTATCTCACTGATCCTTGTAGGTCCCAATCGGGGCAGGGATAACCCACCCCTCGCCGAAACGGAGTTGGATTGTGATGTGACCAACGTACGTGCAGATTTTTCTACTTACGCACCTTGTGTGTGTGAGGATCCATTCCTCAAATCACTGACAATGATGATGCTGGACTTCCGGTCTCTCTACTTCAGAGCTCTTTGCAGGCTCCTGTCTCGCCGAGTTGAACGGGTATTGCGACCTGTCATAAGACAGAGAAGTCTTCTGAGACGGTATCTTGGTCTGTAAAGACTCATGTTCATGCAACGAATATTCTGTCGTGGACAGCCTGCTTTGGGATGGCTGAGGGAATACCGGGGAGGCAAGGCATCTAGATTGATGAGAAGAGATCAGCAAAAGCTCAGCAAACCTCTGCAACAGCAGACGACAATATTGACATGCTCGACAGCAACATCCATCAGACTTTTTGGTATTTGGACACAGTGCTATGGTTAGGTTCGTAGAAGAGGCAGGCGGCTATTGGGTCGATAGGACAGTAAGCAAAAGCGGATAAGAGATTTCTGCATTGGCCAATAGAAGTACTAATCTTTTGACTCAATTCCCTCGTCAAGTTGCCGTCCAATGGGGTGGGACATGAGTTGTCTTTGTACCGCAGTGATGATGAACGAGCAACAGGACGACAGCGACGAATAGAAGCGCTCTGAGATGATGCATTGTGACCCACAGAGGTGATGATGCTGCCTCGCAGTGCAATGGAATATTGCAAGCAATATAGGGGAGAGTCATGCAAGTATTGTAAGGGTTGCTCGGATTTTCAGTTGAGATGTAAGGAAAACAGACAACCCAGCAGCAAGAACACTTTTACCACTGATGACTCACGCTATTGAGCATTGGGCGCAGATACAGGAAGGCGCCCTAGCCATTTATGGTTCAAATGGTGTGCACCTTACCCCAAGTCGACTCGACTAGGGACTTGTGGTTCCAACTAGGTAGGAAGGAAGAACGGTTGAGATTGGGAACACAGTTTGGCAAGCAAACATGGGCTTGTAACCTGGCTTCAAAACCAAGCGGGGATTAAAGGAATTTGACTGCCTCTACAAATCCCAAATCTACGGCTAGACGGTTTGGTTTGTCTAGAATGGTATACAAGAACCATTACCCACGATCTTCAGAGAAACCTAGCCGGATGGTTGTCTCGGCTTCAATCTTGAAAGGCATAGTAAAATTGTGCTCTCGAAAAGCTCGCAAACTCAAGCTTTGGCACCTAGAATGTGTAGTCTCACCAACGCTAATACGTGCTTACCAAATATCGGACAACAAGCAGACACGAGCGGCCTTTCGGCTCGCCCAATCTGCAGGGAGCTTCCGCCGTCCAAAGCGTACCTCATCTTATCAATCTCTACACTTTTGCACCCAAATCTCACCGTCAATGACTTTGCACAGCGTAAAAGGGGGTGAGCTGACGATTTTTGAGGGAGGTTTGCTACTGATGATACTGCACACGGGGGGCCAAATGTGCCTTCATAGGGTCGTCCAGCAGCCTGCCTCTGGATCTTCATTCGTGATGAGGTCACTTGTTCGCTAGATACCATTTACTGGGTGATGCAGGCCGCCGTTGCATTTGGTAAGGCCAGTATCTAGCGTACAGAACCGAGGACGGGAAGGACCTGTTCTCTCATTGCTGATGTGGGTTTGTGATGAAGGGATACAAATACGGAGATTTGGACATGTAGGGTACAGGGACAAGTGGCGATGTAGGGGAATTTACTAGTACTTACAGTTTTTCAGCTTGTCTATACTGCCATCTTCTGAAACTTGAGTTCCTCGTCGTCTGGGTCATTGTTTCTTGCTGCGTGTAAATATAACAATGTAATCTTTTTGAGAGTCTGTCAAGCATAGACAGCTATGTTTGATAAATTCCCTTCTTTTTCATCGTTCTCTAGCAAGCGGGTCTTCGCTTCGATCATAGGGGCCCGATGAGAGATCTTCTCAGATTTAGTCTGCGCTGAGGCAACCATATCAGTACTATCCATCGGAGGAAAGGCCTCTTAGAGGAGGATGCCACAAACGTTTTCCACAGCGCGAGCTGTCAAAGCTCTTGCAAATTTATCGCCCTGACTATCGGAGAGGACTCCAGCAGCTTGGAATGAGAGTGCAGTCTCCACAGGTACTCGGTCGAAAGCTTTGATTGAATGATACAGTGGTATAAAATTCCGCTGCAAACACCCAATCAACCCCCAACGCCATGTACAATTATTCATCCATCTAGAACTCATCATCTGCCCCATCCATATCCACGTCTTCGTCACCAGACTCAATGAAGACAAGGCGAGTGCCTTCTGCTGCGGTTTGCCAAACCTGGAGATTATGTCAGTTTTTAATTTGATATGTGAGGGCAATGAAAGACGTACATCAAGCAAAGCATACTCATCCAACGCCTGGCTGAATTGATCTTCCGTGAAACCCTTCGCAATAATCCTCTCCCTAACTTTCTTGATACTTAGTTCCCCTCTGCTACCATCTCCTACTGCCGCAGCTCCACTATCCTTCATCGCCCTCACAAGATTGTAAATCTTGCTGCTAGGGCTTTGATCTGCGGCTCCGCGGTTGTCATTGTACAAGCTGGCTTTGCTAACTTCCACCAATCGTAGGGCTTCGTCAACGTCGTCCGTGGAGACTTGGGAGGAGAATCGTAATCGAGCTAATGCTTGAGATAGACGGACTATGCCTAGTAGTGTACGCGGTGATGTGTGCGTGAAGTGTTTCTTGCCGCCCTCATCTCGCTTTTGCTGTTGGCGCATACGGACATATGAACCCACCATATACTCAGAAACTTCTTTGGCCACACATGGCCGCCATTGACGAGCCATTGCAATGTACTGGCGTACTTCCTGGGGACTGAAGATGACGCCTGTGCCTGGGGGTTCTGGGTGCTTGTTATTCATGTGGACATAGGTGACGTGTTGAGCGAGTTCCTCGTCGGCTTCTCGACTTGGCGTGTCGAGCATAAGGAATAGGACATCGAAGCGGGAAAGGAGAGCTGCTGGAAGATTGATGTTCTCGACTGGTGAGATGCGTGGGTTGTAGCGGCCATACAGAGGATTGGCGGCGGCGAGGATTGATGTGCGAGCGTTGAGGGATGTGGTGATTCCGGCTTTCGAGATTGATATGGTTTGCTGCTCCATGACTTCGTGAATGGCTGTTCGGTCCCCGTCGTCCATCTTGTCAAATTCATCGATGCAGCAAATCCCGTTGTCTGCTAGAACCAAAGCGCCTCCTTCCAGCACCATCTCATCCGTGACGGGGTCACGCATCACGGCTGCTGTAAGACCAACGCCGCTGCTACCTCGGCCAGTGGTGTAGACACCTCTTGGCGCTACTTTGGTAATATATTTCAATAGTTGGGATTTGGCAACACCAGGGTCTCCCATCAGGCAGACATTAATGTCTCCACGGATTCGCATGCCATCACCTATCTCCTTTGTGACGCCTCCGATCAGCAGAAGGAGAAGCGCTTTCTTCACATCTTGATGGCCGTAGATTTCGGGAGCGATCGATCTCGATAGGTAGTCGTACATGTGACCAGAATGCTTGTACTTTTCGATCCTTGCGATCGTTTTCGCGTCAAAAGTCAAATCATCATATGCTTGCTTGTGCTGCCTGACATTTTGCGCTTCGAGATATGTATCGGTCAGCAAGCCTGCTCGGATTGCCTTGAAGCCGGTGTATGGTGTAGGAAGGAAGATCCCAGCAACGTCAACGACATCGCCAGGATTGATCTGTCTGGTCAAGGTCCCATGACAGTGTACTGTAAGCATTCGAGGAATGTGGCCAACAGGGACCTGATCCGCCATCTCCTGTATCTTGACTTCTTGGAACGGTAGGAATTTTGATGCTCGCGTTGACAGAAACAGCTGGCCTTTGGAGTTGTTCTGCTTGCACTCGGGAGAGGGACATTCAGTCATCGGTGTAAATTGCTTAGAGGTGACAGTCTGGAATATTTCGTAGCCGCATCGATCGCAAGTATATGCATTGACCTGTACCGAGGGTTTGACGTCCGAGACTCTCGTGGCAATGCCTCTGACTGTGATGAGATGTCCAAGATGCTCTCCTCGCACATTTCGAACGGCGAGAGCCTTTGTATTCCGGTCGCTATCTGCGCCAGCTGGGGTAATCGGCTTGAATACTAGGGTGTACCGTCTAGTAAGTTCTGCGGGGAATACCGAGTCTGCTTGCGAAGCGTCCATCTCCTTCTCAGCTGCGACCATCACGCTCTCGTTTCGCTTCTCACGTTGAGACATGATGATATCGAGTACGTCGTCCTTGAACGTTATCTCCTTCGTCTCTTTTGGCATGACCTTGTCCACTGCTTTCGATAGCACATCAATGTAGTGCTTCGCATTCCGCTCAATCGAGTCAACCAGTCGTAGTCCCATGTCTTCACTAAAACCCTTCTCGTACTGCATGCGCAACCGTCAGCATTGACTATGCAGGGAATTCGAGGAATGATGTACATTATCTAGGTCGTCCAATTCTATGGTCACCTCATTTATCTGCCGATCGGCCACCTGTTGCAGCATGTCCATGTACTTCCGTTTTGGCTCCTTGTACTGCGCGTTCTGATTTCGTGCCTCTTTACCGCCAGCCACATCATCCATGAAATCGTACTCATCGCTCGTACCGTCCCCATCTATGTCTAGGTTCTGAAAGGCATCTGTAGCCGCAAGCTCAAGATCTGTTTGAGTGGACTTATAATTTAACAGAAAATCCTCGAAGGCGGCTACAAGATGGTCAGTACATTAGCTCTGGGATTTTGGGACGAGGCGTATACTTTGCTGCGCTGCATAGTCCACTGGCGATCTGAAAGTAAGGAGCGACATTGCGCCTGATGAAAATCAGAAGTAGGGTAACTAAGGATGACAACTGCGCCGGTTTATTCTTGGTTGTTGCGATCTGAAGAATAGTCGAGTGAAAGAGACGAAGTACTACCAGCTAAAGTGCTTCGCGAAAAGACGCGTTCCAGACACGCGACGCGAGCTGATGAGGCTGGGGCTTGCCCTTAGTCTCTACTTTTGTTTCGCCGAGGTCCAAACGCCATCATGCGATTGAGAAACTACACGATTCTTTTCTCGGCCATTAACTAGGAAACTCTCCAGCCCCTTGTTGCTAATGGCCCATGCTATAGCCACCGCTATCTTTCTGTGAAGGATCATGCCTCCTACTGTTGCAGAAGTGAAGCTGGTACACCTTAAGAACTGCTTCGTCAATGTCCCCCAGTCGGTCGTCACAGTGCTGGATAATGCCAGAGCGGTATGCAATTTAAGATCGTGGCTATGGAGTTTTTACTGACTGACATTAGGTAGTCCAAAATGTTGTAGTCGAGCTACAATACAAGGACCTTACGTCTAGTGCGCCGACTACAAAAAGGCCCACTGGCCAGTCCCAGCGCTCTGTATTTGTTGGATGGACGGGCATGGCAAGCACGGGAAAGTCAATTTCTATCGCTGATAGGGCTGGGAGAAGAGCAAGGGAAGAGTCTGGCGTGGTAGAAATCGACGCGACTTTCGGACGCATGCTCGGACTTGCGGATGGTCAGAAGGTATGGACATCTGGTTATGGCGCAGGAGAATGGCTAAAGCAATGGTTCAGCTGGCCGTTCTGCTACATCTAGATCCTCCATTGGCCCACACTGTGCACATTGAGCCATTGACTCCGGTAGATTGGGAAAGTAAGTTGCCCTAGTCCCATCCACTGAGCAGATGCTAACGTGCCTCCTAGTCATCGAGCTGCATGCAAGTTTTCTCGAGTCAAACCTCTTATTCCAAGTTCGAGCCCTTCCGAATCCCACTTTCGCTGGTTTGGCGTCAACACAGGCGCAGCAAGCTCATCCCCTTACTATCCACCTCTCGCCTACCTGTACCGCCAATGTGATCATCAGTTCTCTCACACCTCCACAGTCCTCGTCCACACCATTCGCGAAGGTTGCTCCTGACGGAGAAGTCATAGTAGCGCCCAAGATCCGGCCACGTTTGTCTCAGAATGACCGTACGACAAGTCGAAGCATTACTAGTACCGGTCGGCGAAGTGCAGGGGCAAGGAGTGGTGCTACACAGCCGCGAAGTCACCCGGAGTCTGCAGGTCCAAATGCAATCTTTTTACGCGGTGTGGACAGAACGATCTGCTGCGAATTCTTCGAAGAGCATGAAGGCTACGGGAAAGAAACTCTGGCTCTCAGTATATGGGTAGACCGCGAGGTCTTGGCAAGCAAAGCGCTCAGAGGCTCTGAGTATGTATGCGTATCTGTTGTCAAGCCGGCTGGGCTTGAACCTCCTCTTGATCCACAACAACAACAGAGGATCAAAGACATGGAGGCTAGTGATGCAGGAAAGCCAGCTTCCAGAATCATTGCAAAATTGGAGGCCTGGGATGATGCGCCTGACTCTCGACATGCTGCACTCTCTCTCGCTCTGTGCTCCGCCTTAGACGCCGTAGGGATTGTTGGGAGTCTCGTGCGAATAGCAGCTGCGCCACAGCGAGTGCCTGCAAGCGAATTGAAAGTCCTCAAAATATACCCGCTTAGCGCGGGCAAGGGCGACAGTGAAAGTCTCAGGTTTGGAGGGCAGTCCAGTGCAGCTCGCAAGGTCGCTGCGGATAACATAGGTGGGCTTTATAGAAGCAAAAAGGACGATGATGTGGGTATGCTAGATGGACCGCTTACGGATGGTCTTCTATTGCCCCAAATCCAACAAACCAGCTGGTGGGAGGGAGGTCTTGTCCGGTTCGAGCCTCGGCCAACAGACGCCAGGGACTCTCGGAAGATTGCCGTGAGATGGTGTCTAGGGTCAGAACTGAGAGCAAGCCTGGAGGTGCAACAAGAAATTCCAAATCCTTTCTCAGCTTTGAAGTCATCCGCCATTGCCGCTGCTCCACTTTCATCTGTAGAGCCGTCTATGATCGGTATTAAAGATCTCATCGATCAGGTAACCTCTCAGCTCTCACATTGCTCCTCTGTACTATTGGCTGGTGGTCTTGGATCTGGCAAATCGTCTCTGGCACGCCTCCTAGATCAACGGCTAAGATCAAAATTCTTCTACCACACGAGCTATTTTCATTGTCGGAAATTGATGACAGACGAGACTCGTATATCAATTATCAAAGATACTTTGACGAGGCTCTTCATGACAGCATCATGGGGCACTAGATTGGGCGGCCGCGCGCTAATCATACTCGACGACCTCGACAGACTCTGTCCTGCCGAGACAGAGCTTCAGACAAGCGACAACGGCCGCAGTCGCCAAGTCAGCGAGTTGGTATGCTCTTTGGTACGACAATACTGCGGAGCCGACTCCGGTGTAGTGATAATAGCAACAGCTCAAGGGAAGGAAGCCTTGAACAATGTCATCGTTGGAGGTCATGTCGTTCGGGAGATAGTCGCCTTGAAGGTGCCGAACAAGGACGGCAGAAGACAGGTCCTGCAAGCACTTACCGGCCAAGCTCGGAGTGGAAATCCGTCAACAAACGGAGTGAACGGTCAGGCTCGGAACGATAGCGAAGGCAGTCGCAGTGACGAGGCTGCTTGGATGGGCGGTTCGCCTCACACAGAAGCTGTCGATTCTTCTGAAAATTTCAGTGTAGATCGAAACCTTGATTTCCTCGATCTGGCCGGACAGACTGATGGCTACATGCCTGGTGACTTGGTGTTGCTAGTGTCTCGGGCCAAGAATGAAGCTTTAATTCGATCGGTCGAAGCAGTCTCTGAATGGGCCGACGACTCAGCCATTATGCTTACCAAAGAAGACTTCCAGAACGCGCTGAAGGGATTCACGCCTGCCTCTCTGAGAAATGTCACCTTACAATCATCTAAGACAACCTTTGACTCTATTGGCGGTCTGCACGAGACTCGTAAGATCCTCCTCGAAACCTTGCAATACCCTACCACCTACGCTCCAATCTTTGCTCAGTGCCCACTTCGCTTGCGGTCTGGCCTCCTTCTGTACGGATATCCAGGATGTGGAAAGACTCTGCTTGCAAGTGCGGTAGCTGGCGAGTGCGGCCTCAACTTCATCAGCGTCAAAGGTCCCGAGATTCTCAACAAGTACATCGGTGCTAGCGAAAAGAGTGTCCGGGATTTGTTTGATCGGGCAGAATCAGCAAGGCCTTGCGTGCTATTCTTTGACGAGTTTGACAGCATTGCGCCAAAGCGAGGGCACGACTCTACGGGCGTCACCGACCGAGTAGTCAATCAGCTCCTGACGCAAATGGATGGTGCTGAGGGCCTTTCGGGAGTCTATGTTCTGGCTGCAACTTCACGACCTGATCTGATCGATCCTGCTTTGCTTCGACCAGGTCGCCTTGACAAGTCGCTGTTATGTGATATGCCTGACAAAGACGATCGACTTGACATCCTACAAGCTCTCGGTAAGAAGCTATCAATCGCGCCATACATTGTAAACGGGTCAGACCTTCACCAAAGCTTCTTAGAAGTAGCCCTTCGAACCGAAGGATACTCCGGTGCTGATCTTCAAGCTGTGATATACAATGCACATCTCGAAGCGATCCACGATGTATTGGGTGACAACGGGTCGAGTGGCAACACCGCTGGGAAAGATCGCAAAGATACCAAGAAGTTCAGCCGCTCTTCAAAGCAGGAGATCATACAATTCCGCTTTGGCAAGGATTCCACCACTGACGCCACATTTCCTCCGCTCAGTCGCGCCCAGCAAGCCGCAGAATACGCAGCCATTGTTGCCAAGCTCGATGCCATCAAGATCGCGAAGCGGAAAGAGAGACACCAGCGACGCGGGATTATCGACCATGCTACAAAGGAAGGCGCTAACGGTGATGGTGGAAAGGACTCGAAGCAAGAAGTCGTGATCGAGTGGAAGCATATAGAGGCATCGCTGGCGACTACTAGAAGCTCTGTTGGTGCAGATGAGAGGAGGAGACTAGAGCGCATTTACAGCGAGTTCGTCGTTGGCAGGAACGGCGAGATGCCGAATGGGCAGGGACCGACTGAGGTTGGTGGGAGGAGTAGTTTAATGTGATGGATGCATGTGAACAAAGAAGAATCTTGGAGAATTGAGAGCCATTAGCAAAGTGCATAGTGTCTCAACGAAGTCTTGGTTTCGAAATACGTGGTACCACCAGACACTGGAGGACCCGAGACCATCTACACATTCAACCGTGGCGCACTTATGATCCCACAATCACTATCGTCTAGCTGAATAGCAGAGCTAGCGTTCTCGACAATGCCCTGCAGGTCTTGGGCCAAATGTCTCGAGCTACCGCCCTGCACCTCGTGGGAGTCAGCAAGTTCGGGAGGGAATTGCCTCCTACATCAACGAGCAACACAGCGCACCTGGCCAAAGCTCCATTACCATTGGGAATGTCTTCGGCCCATGGCCCCAAGTGAAATTCATATATAGTGCTGCGGTTAGGCTAATCGTGGAAGGTGGGGTGCAAGTCATGCACATTACCGCTTTAGTTGGACTAAAGTTGGCATAAAGCTGAAAATGGAGTCGATTTTGGTGGAGGCTTTTTCGAAAGTACCGATCTGAAGGACATTCAGTATACTTCAACAACGGTCGAATTTTATCAAAAGTCACCTGTGGTAGAGTCATAGAGATAAACTCAATCTACAACTTTTGTAGCGATTTCAAGTTAATAGAGACGATCGTTGTTGTGTTATAGTTGGTTGAAATTGAACATGGTAATTATATCGGTGCTAGCGCGTTTGAGAGGTTCGTAGTTGGATCCTAGCCTATAGTCTGGCTAAGTTGGTGTGATATCTTGAATAAGACAGAATTTCTCTGATGCCCTGTTCAATTTTTGCGTTGCCTGTCTCTTCTTTCCCTTCTCTTGGAATGTCCAGGCTTTCATGAGATAGATTTGGATGCGTGTAGGAGCTTTTACTCTGGCTACGTATATAGATCATGCAAATCTCGCCATATGTTGGTCAAACCACACTGTATTTGCCCAAATACAGCCTGGCTAGGAGCTCTTCGAATGGAGCAAGTGACCAGTTCGATGCTCTTAACCGACCACCTTATCAACGAAATTGAGCTCGCATTGCTCAAGAGTTCGGAAGCAGTCTGAATGTTGCTGCAAAGGTTGGATCACAGAAGAGAAATATCTACTGAAATAAGGATAATGTGGTGTTCGGGACCATAGCGTAAGTACGACCGTAGATTGCTTTTAGTGACTGAACACTCCGAGTCGAGTATGGTAGTGGCAACTATTTCTTTCCCAATGGTCTCTGAGTGGCTGCTTCGTAGAAATCAGAGCAAATGATCAAGGGAATGCTACCAATATGTATACCAATCAACCGAAATATGGTAACAGGATCTTTTCGAGGAGGAATGATGACAGCTTACAGTGGGATTTTGAAACCTCTTTACTGGCAGAGCCTAATTAGGTTAATTAAAGGTCTGCTTAACAAATTCTTTTCTGACCCCTTGTTCCAATCCCTAATGTATCTTTTGATTTTGAATTGTAGTACAAAGCTTCCAAAGATCCACCTCAGAGATAAAACGCTCCTGACTACGAAATGCGCGGTGGCAAAGCGGTGGTGGTTCCCGTCATTCACTTCTTTCATAAAGAGTTGAAAAAAGCCAAGAGCTCCGAGCTGCCAAGGTGATAAGTGACTGGTTTGAAACACTCCTTGAATATAGGGTTTAATAAGTGTGATTTGTTACTAAAGCTTACATGGCACAGGATTTAGGACTGTAAAATCACCAAATGAATTACGTAGAGCGGTGCGGAGACTGTCTTTTGTAGAGTCCATATGCACGGCGTGGTGTCTTAGTATACGCGAAACTCGCTAGGCAGTATTCTTAGAGCTCACCTGAAGCTCCTGTGTCATCAGTGGCAAGCCATGTTCAATTCTCTCATGGTGGGATTTGTCAACAGGTGAGTCAATTTCCTGCCATCCCTCCGTTCCCCGAGCACGATAGGCGACACTCCCGCCTGCCTCAGAGTCTCCAATCCCCTCATTCGTCTGTGGTTTCGCAGTAATTTTGACGCATTTCTTCGCCACGGAAACTTGGTCCTCATCGACGGCCATGGACTTGGTGGTCAGTGGTGTTCGATGGCTAGCGCGTTAATGTCTCCGTCCGTCGTCAGAATGTATGAATTGCCTAGCGCAAAATGACGATTCCTGTATTCGCGGTACTTAAAAGCGCGCGACGGATAGATATTGGTGGCTTCAGAGCCCGGTTGAGTTGCTTACGGCCTATTGTTTAGCAACGAGGGTGCCGCAGACTGCTGCGCTGAAGTAAACTTTGGGGGCAGTGGATGGTTTTATTCAAGTCAGTCGCGCCGTGGTGCCTGGATATTATGACAGTCTGAGTAATTTTGTAGCCTTGCGCTAGTATTCTGCACAACGCTGGTGACGAAGAGACAAAATAATAATCATCCATGGCGACTACGAACCCAATGTATTTGAGATCCATGAGATTGTGCGATAATCGATGCCGAGGCTTTGGCGGGCTTGAGAGCAGAGGCGGAAATATTTCCCTATTGATTCACTCATATCACATATCCTGCTACCTGACCTCTCAAATTGCTAACCCCTCGGTAATTAGATCAACAAACATGACTAAGCGCGTAATACTTCAATGATTGTTAGATGGTTGATTTTCTTCAATTGTTTACCTGTCCAATTCGTCAGTACAGCACACATTCAACTAGGCCTGACTAGCTAACATGGCATCATCCACCTCTTCTGCACTGCGTAGGGATACAGACCTGAAACGCTTGTCGCTGGCTGGCCTGAATGTGCAAGTGATGAGGGCGTCGAGCCTTTCAGTCTCGATACCCTCCAGACTTCAACGCCCCAGCGTTACCAGCGTGACTCACCTCCACATACTCAACAAAACAAGCAAGCACAGTCGACAGATGCAAATCATACCTGCCTACGATTCTATACTCATCCTCATCTGCCAGACGCCTCAGCATCGGGATGCCATTTTCGAAAACTTAACACCTCAATTTGATCTCCATCTTGACCCAGAGACCTTGGTGACTAGCAACGTTCAAAAGCTTTGCCACGTTGGCCCGACCACACAGGGAGAGTGGTGTTTGAGCGTCGGGTTGATCAACACTAAACAGACTCTACTGCCGATGATCGAAACCTTTTTCAGGGAGATTGGCATGATTAGATGGAGCAACATTGTCGAAACGGTGCAGGGAAACACGACTCGATTGGAGCTGCGGTCTTCAGCAAATTCCTCAATTTCGTCCGCGTGGCTCAAGAAGTTGTGGATTGGAAATAACGGAAACCCAGTGACCACGGTAAGCACGTTCTCCCAATGTTGTGAAGTTGTGCCCTATAGTCTCAGGCTCGAAACCCTTGCGGAAGAGCAATGCTGACAGCGAGATTGTTAATAGGTGCCTGCCGAATTTGCAGCCACGGACAATGACTGCAGTATCTGCCGTCGATCAAGACTATCTCAGGTTTCCCACAACATCGTCGCCTCAGCTACCAACGGTGTGGCACGTCAATCACCCTCGAACCCGTCTAGATTACCCTCAAATACTTCCCTCAATTCCGCTGTTGTTAGTATCAATCCTGCAGCGGACTTACTCAAATCCCTCATCCCTGCCTCACAATACGTCCCTACTGCCGTTACCTCACCAGAGACTTCCACGTTCTTACCTGCGCAAAGCTCAGTCTCGCCACCAATGACGGCTCTATCGAGAAATGCCCATCATCCCGGCCAACTACCTCAAACACGCTCTCACTCACCACGCCAGCTGTCATCCACCGAAGCCTTTGAACCGGTTGTTTCGGAGCCGATCGCACGCATCCTCCTGGAACTAAGAGCCCAAATCAGTGCTGAGAGCCGTGGACATACATACGAGGAGACTGTCGGAACCGATACTGTCCCAAACCAGTCCATTGCGCCTTTGAAGCGGAAGAATGGCAGAGTCGAGGAGTATGATCGTGGACGGAAGGTACTCAAGACCGCGCATGTTGGCCAAGGTCAGGATGACCTAGGTGCGAATCAAGAGCAGGATCGTACGGTAAGAGAGACAATGGCGGGCACCTCAGCTGAAGTAGACGCGTTCCTTGATGCTTTGTCGGGTGAGTTCGCGTCCAAAATGCCAGAGCACGAGGTTGGAGAAGGACAAGTGGGCGAGGAAGAATACCAAGATGAGGGAGGGATCAGGGATGAGGGAGCGAATGGGGATGAGGGAGACTGGTATGAGGACTTCACATGTAATCTGTTCTAGCTCAGACTGTTGCTGTGTCGGGATTTCGTAAGTCGCTTGACGATGTAACAGGATGTGTTTGATGAAGATTACTGTTGGTGCCTTGGCCCGAAATGTAATTATTGTATGCCAACCCTCTCGAAAATAGCTACCAGCATCGGTTGGCACCTGAAAATTCAGAAAATTCATATCTACTATATCATTGATCGTCAGATTTACTGTGCTGGACTGCCTCGGATTGGAGGATAAAGCTGGCGATACAGATTCATCAGAGTGGTTGTAGAGCATTACACGTCGTCTCACTCCCAGTTAATCGCAGCGGTATCAGCTTCCGCTTAGTCGAAACTTCGAAATTTCTATCGTGCTGTAGAGCCTCAATCAACACATGTGAGTAGAGATGGCGCAATGGAAACGATCAAACCGCAGCCAGTTCTAATGCTGTATAACATATTCGATAGCCTTGCAACAAAAGCAAGGTCCGATCCGGCTCAAGAGTAAATCTGCCTGGACCATGCTCGACATCATTTTTGCCATGTGATGGCAGCCGATAAATCCGAGCGGCCGAGATTACGGGTGAATGTTTTGAAATACTTGCTTTATATAGGACCACCTTAACCTTCCTGTATGCTGATCGCTCTGATGGTACAGGTTTTAGGCTTTCCGAATTACCGCAATGACTTTTCAGTCCGCCAGTTCGACGCCCTACTTCGTAGCTTCAATACGCCGATTTCGAACCTCGATCGAACCGAAGGCAACAACAACCGCGGTCCAGTCATTCTGGAGAGTGGTGTGGCGCATTGAACTTCTATCCATGCATGCGCAATACCAGGCATTCGGGTTGGTCTTTCTGTTCTTCATCCCGTAGGCAGAGATGTAGACATGGTTGGGTAGCACATAGGCTGTTTCGAGGAGCGCCTTGTGTCCTTCAATGATCGAACTCTTTTGCCACCCGTACCTCCTAGGACTAGGAATATGCATTTGTTTTATGTTAGTAAATTCTCGAGCAGCTAAAACGTTCCTCCTTGTCTTGGCCATTAGATCTTCCCCGTACTCACTTCCATCTCAGATTGCTTTTGGCGACTACTCAACATGTTCGCTCTCTATCTAAGATTCCTGGTCGAGTGTTTGACTTTGTATAAAACTCCTTTGCACTCATTCCTGAGTGTTCAAATTTGAAGTCGATGATTGTTCATAAAAGCCGTTTCGAATTTGTTCTTGAAAGATACTGCGAACACTCAGCTTCAAACACAACCTGTTGGCCAGGCGCTTATAGGAGATATGCTGGCTTCCTAGATGCTTATACTCATCCTTTCCCTGCGATTGATTGTTTACCGCATCTTCTACTACTGTATGTGCTCAACATCAAAGAATTGCGAGTCACACACAACAAACGATCCTCATCTTGGAGACGCGCAAAAACCACGTCAGCGCATCTACCTTACATCAACTCTCAATCTTCTTCCTCAGGCTTTGATATTCGACATACTGAATCGGATCGGGCTTGTTGCTCGAAGATGTAGATGGAGTGAGGTCTTGACCCGAAAAGAAGCTTGCACATTTTGGGCCAAGCGTCCGGAAACGCAAACTCTGTCAGCTTGGAACCCTTCTCCGCCAGATCGCTAACGCCCACCAGTAGCTGCGAAGTCCTCCTGTCACCAGTGCCATACAGAAGCGATGAATATCGTTCACCTGAGCAACGCGCAGCATATGGTATCTGTTCGCGGCACTAGAGCTTTATCTCTAGTCGGACCATCGAAATCAAAATTTGTACATAGCCAACTAGGCTCCCAGTCGACCAAAGGAATCCATAAAGCCCATTAGCACCAGCTAGGCTATCCATCGTTGAGAGACGAGAATGCCGCTGCTTAATGGAATCTCAGTTGCATGGCGCTAGCGACGGTGGTCTCTGAAGACAAGTCTCAGTTGCTCTATACGTAGGCAGGAGAGGAGGTTGTATGACGGGGACAAGGGGACAGGACAGGATGGCAGATGGTGTTTTGGTTCTTGTGGGCAGGGAGTGGTTGGTGGGAACGACTGTGATAGATACGTGACTGTGCGTTTGGAGGAGGTTGGGGAGTAGGATGGAGATGAAAGCATGGCCCATTTGCCAGTGGTTTAGCTAATGGTAAGGCTTGATTGAGGCTTTTGGAGGTATATAGAAGCTTTAAATATGTTACGAGTCTGGAAATAATCTGGAAAATAGCAGTCAATCATGAAAATTTTCACGGTTTGTTTGACGTGGTATTTATCATTCTTCAGTATGCTACTTACTCTAGCTATCAAACATGCTACATGCAACTAAGATAGCTTCTCCGGTCTGAATCTCAGCATCTGTCCGCTAAAGCTCACTCTTGCTCTGTTTCTCTTCCACCATTGTACATGCCAAGTATTATCGACCACAGCCTCTGTGTCCACAATGGATACATGGCTCTCACAAAAAGATCACTCTCTCAGCTCTTCTGTTTCCCGCAAGTATTGTATATATGGCGGGCAAGCTGATGCGAGACCGGTTTCCACCACCACGATAAGGGGGTGCGTGTGGTCTCGCCTTGAGACTACTGACAGAGGCAGGAAACATGACTCGCATTCGATTCCATGCGCGTTTCTGCTCCGTCCAGTGCCAAAATACGGGAACGATGTTGAAGCCGTTGACGCTCGTATGTAGATGTTGTAAGGTGTGATGATGCCTTCCGAAGGTGCAAAACCACCATGTAAGGGTCCGAAAAGCCGTTCGAGTCGTTCACCGACTGATCGTTGTTCCATTCAACTTCTCCATCTCCTCGATCTCTGCAATAATCTTCGCCTCCTTGAAACTGACGAGCGACCAATTGCCATTATTCATAACCCAGGTACTGTTCCATTGAGGTATCCACTTCTCTCTTCCCTGTCCCTTCATGACCAACTGCGAGTTGACTCGTGCACTATACTGCAACGCAGGCCCAGGGGAAGCATCCTCCTTGAACCCCGCGCCCGCGGTTTCTCCGTCAGCGTGCTCGATGTTCGATTTCGTAGAGGCGGCCGTGATGACCTGTGGCCAGACTCCCACACAGGCCATGTCGACCATGTGATCACAGAACCAGCCGAGGGCAAGGTCGATGTTGCTGTTTGTTTTCTTGATGTAATTCACCAATTTTCCAGCGCCTTGGTAGCTGATTGCGTAGGCAGTGGAACACACAGCCCCGCGGATCTGGAAGACGGTACGTGTGCCCTCTCGATGCTGATCGTCGGTTGGACCGGAACCGAAGCTGTATTCGTAGTCTTCTGGTGGGACTGAGGTATCGTTGACTTCATATATGCGGCCATCTCCGTGGCTGTAGGCACCGCAATGGCCCATCCATATGATATCCCACTTATCGCCATATGGAGAAGGATGTTGGACAAGGGAAGGGTTGGGGACAGAGTTCGCAGTGTTATTAGGAGGATTGAAGGGCCAGTCAACAACGTTGGCGACGCCCTCACCAACTCCAGCCATGATATCCGTAATACGTAAGTCCCAATCTGCGTCGCTCTCCATGACGATGGCCGAGGATATCCGTTCCGCAACAATTCTTGAACCGAGGTCAGCCAATGATTCAGACATGGTGTTTGAAGTGAATTACTTTTCCCATGTTCGGACGTGGGAGACCAGACAGCCCAGCTCGCCTGATTTGTGGTCTTCCTCTTGCTTCCAGGTTTTGGGCCATGCATCTTTGGGTATTTGCTTGTCTCTTACTGCATCTAGGATTGTAATGGAAATGTTGGAGGCATTGGCGGCGTCGAGGAGCGGAACTACGCGGTCTGCTCGGCCAGGTAAAGCAAGGGCAAATATCTCTTGGAACTGGTTATGCCTGTCAGCGAGGAACCGCGGCAGATGAGAACGAGAGCATACCCCAAGCGTGCTGTTGAGGATAGGATTAGTGGAGATGTCGATGTCTTCAGCCTTGTCTTGATCGAAAAACGAGAGACCGCCTTGGTGTAGAAAGCTAGTCCATGTGACTGCGAAGAAAGTGATCAAGGCAAAGATGAAAAGCTTTTGCAGGTGGGCATGCATTCTAGCTTTGATGGGGTGGAGCAGGCCCAGAAACGCTATAGAGGGATCTCATGGATGACGGCGAAGTATGGAAGATGGCATGGCTCAACGCTCCAACGGTGAAGGATAGGTGTGAGTGTAAATGGGAAAAGGTGAAGGAATATGAGGAAAGAGAAGAGGACGACATGACTACTTATGCTCTGGACTCGTAAAATGTGGCTCACGGCTTACTTTACTGCATTCACTTACCACCTAGTGCCACCTTGTGTAACCATATGCGACCTTGGCGGGCTCTTGGATGATTGGTTGGTTGGTTGGTTGGTTTATTTATACATCTGACCCGCCTTTCGGCATGCAGGAGAGTCTGGGCCACCCCGGAGCCTGGCTCGAAGCTAGATCTAATGGGCTTAGCCCGGGCCCCCAGCGTTTTAGCCGGCCCACCAGCCAAAACGTACCTAAGGCAGGATTCCTGCGCTACCGGAGTAGAACAACAGAACCCCAAGCTTAGGCTAATTTACCCCCAAGTAGTCAAAAACGAAACCCCCTAGGACAAACCCCTAGGGTGCTGGCCGGGGGTGCAGCCCCGGTACCAACGCGTCCGGCGCCAAGATTAAGATGTCAACAAACATCAAAATGTAAACAAACAAATCCCCATTCGATCCAGCTTCCGGCGTGTCGTAGTAGCCCTGATAGGGACTACTGTAGTGTTTGTTCAGGC
>JAABUS010001612.1_pt1 | contig 47895 bp, 1 predicted proteins | sample 5560161 | NCBI WGS metagenome assembly JAABUS01 (sample SAMN10711885, study PRJNA513376) | rock metagenome | isolation source: Antarctica rocks | place: Antarctica: Victoria Land, Trio Nunatak nord | collected 2016-01-04 | reverse complement strand
TACTGCCCCCATAGATATGCGCACTCATGGCTACTACTGACCCCATAGATATGCGCACTCATGGCTACTACTGACCCCATAGATATGCGCACTCATGGCTACTGCTGACCCCATAGATATACGCACTCATGGCTACTGCCCCCATAGATGCGCGCACTTATAGCTACTACCGCTGCTGCCCCTATAGATACGCGCACTCATGGCTGCTCCTGCCCCCATAGATATACGCACTCATAGCTACTACTGCCCCCATAGATACGCGTACTTATAACCACTACTAGCCCTATAAAGCGACAGTATAAATAAGGGCCATAAATATAAATAAGGACTATAACTTTGAATGAGCGCTCGGACCTATAATTATTCAAACTAATATTTAAATTAAAACTATTATTAACTTAATATTAAATATAACCGAGGGTTTTATTAAAGACGTAATTTAATTCGTTTATTTTAAAATTAAGGGGACGATTAAATAATAATTTAATTTTAAATTTAAAACTAACCCTTTTTAAATATTTACTAATACGTTTTAATATTAGCGTTTTCCCTTAAACTTATTATTTTATTCTTAAGAATATTTCGATTCAAAATCGGTTGAAAGGTAAAGAGTGAAGAATAATAATAAATATTAATTATAATAATCATTGTAATAATCGTCTCTCTATAATATAATTTATAATATATCTTATTATTAATTTATAATGGGGGTAGTAGTAGTTATAAATATATATATCTATAGGGGTAGTAGTAACTATAAGTATATATATCTATAAAGGGCAGTAGTAGTAGGAGCTATAAATACGTATATCTATAAAGGTAGTAGTAGCCATGAGTACGCGTATCTATAGAGTCAGTAGTAGCTATGAGTGCGTATATCTATGAGGTTAATAGTAGCCATGAGTGCGTATATCTATAGAGGTAGTAGATCTATGGGGGTAGGAGTAACCATGAGTGCGTATATCTATAGAGGCAGTAGCGGTAGTAGTTATAAATACGCGTATCTATAGGGGCAGTAGCCATAAGTGCGTATATTTATAGAGTTAATAGTAACTATGAGTATATATATCTATAAGAGTAGTAGTAGCTATAATACGTCTCTAGGGTTATTATCTTAGCGTTTAGGGATCTCTTAATAAATCTCTACTTTACCCTACCCTACCCCAAGCCCCACGCTAATAGATCCTCACACTAGGTTAGGGTAGGGATTATACCTCGATCCCCACCCCACCCCACGTTAATCCGAAGCGTAAATTTACTCTTTAGACTAACGGTTAATTATCGGAAAAAAATAAAGAAATAAAAGTAATTATAACCCCTACTTTTTAAATTATAGAGTTAAGAATAGTAATTCTAAGGCGGGATATTATAGTAGTATTTAAAACTATATATAATAATCCTAAAAGGCTTATTAAAATATTAATTCGGGAATTATAAATTTATAATAATTAAGTAAACTCTTTTCGAACTAGAGCGAATATATTAAAGAACCGCCGTTATATAAAGAATAAAGTATAGGTTATAAACTCCGAGGGACTATTAAAATATAACGATCGTCTTTATATATTAAGAGATAAAGCTCTAAAGGAAGAGTTTATAAAAAGATATTATAATAATCCTCTAATAAGTTATTTTAATATTACGAAATTGTATAAATTATTTACCCGAAAATTTTTCTAGGAGGGTAACCTAAAGTATATTATAAATTATACTAAAATTTATAATATATATTAGCGGACGAAGGCGCCGCGATATCGCCTATATAACGAATTAAATTCGCTTCCTATTATTATTTAATTATAGAAGGAAATTTCGATGAATTTTATAACTAGTTTACCGCTTAATAAATATAGAGATACTATTTATAACGCTATTTTTATCGTTATAAATCGATTTATTAAAATAGTTTAATATATATCTATAATTATTAAAATCGATATTATTTAACTAGCGGAAGTATTTTATTTTAAAATTATTTACCGTTATAGTATACTTAATAGTATCGTTATTAATAGAGGCTCTATTTTTACGAGCGCTTTCTAGTCGGCTATATATTTTTATTCGAAAATTAAACGACGCCTAAATACTACCTTTTACCTCTAAACGGATAAATAGATAAAGTATTAAAATTAAGTACTAAAGTACTACTTACGTATATTTATTAATAATAAATAAATTAATTAGGTTAGATTACTACCTATAGTAGAATTCTTAATAAATAATAGTTAGAGTACCGCTATCGGAACGACGTCGTTTTTCTATATATATAGTTATTATCCTGAAATCCGCTAGGAGGTCGAGGACGATTCTAGGGAAAAAAGAGTACTAACTATAAATAATAAAATATAATAGTTATAAACTTTAAAGAATAAAGTTACGGAGTGTCTTTAAAGCGCTACCGAATACTAAACTAAATAGTATAATAAAATATATAAACTATAAAATTATAAAATTAGTAATTTAGTTATATTAATAATAAAGAATTTAAAGTAAAAGCGCTTAAGTAAAAAATTATCCTATAAGTTTATAGGGCCCTTTAGGATTATTAATAAAATAAGAGTATAAATTTACTACCTACTACTACCTTCTATATATAAAATCTATAATATTTTTTATATATCGTTATTTAAATTATATTATCTTCGCGATTATATTAATACGGCGGAATCTTTTATATAAACCCCCGAACTTATTAATAATAATAAGTTATAGGAGGTAGAAGAGGTAATTAATAAAATTAAAAATAGGGAAAATATCTAATATAAAGTTAAATAAACTAGTTAGGGCGAAGAATATAATTAATAACTATTAGATAAAGAGTTTATTAATATTAATAAATTAACTAAAGCCTTTAAATAGGCGGGTAGTAGATATAAATATATAAATATAATTAAAGAGGTTACTTAATCGTATAAAGTAATAAAGCGGAGTAAACGGAGCTAATATTAAAAGTAAATATTACTACTTTTATATTAATATTTATATAACGGATATTCTCCTTTATATTTATAACTTTATTATACGGTTTTAGGGTATAACTAAATTTAATTTACTATTAAACTATTTATATACAATAGCGATAAGATATTATATTTATAAAGATACTTTTATTTTAAATATAATTTATATAAACGCCTAGAATATATTATTAAATAATATATCTAGGTAAATTTAACTAGCGCTAATTTAAGAAAAAAAGAATTCGATATTATTATTATATCGTACGAAAGATTTAATTATTATCGGAATTACTAGAAGAAGACGTAGTCTCTCTAGTATAATCTTTAAGGATATTATCTTCCTCGGGACTCTCTAGGTCCCGTTTATATTAACGGAAACTCTCGACCTCTTTTTCGAGAATTTTATTTATCGCTTTTAATTCCTTAATATATTAGTTCGCCGCCGTTAATTAATTCTATAGATTAATAATTATAGTAGAGGTTTACCTATTAATTACTACTATCTTATTATATATTTTATACTACTAAGTGATTTCTTTATTTATTAAATTATATTTACGTTCTTCTTTAAGAGTTTTATTATTAATACGGGTATATTAATATATAGACCTCTTTACCTTCCTTCGGAAAGGCTTAAGGATTTATTATTATTAATATATATTATTTTAAAGCTTACGGTCATAATTTACCTTTATATAATAATCGATTCCGTAGCGATTAATATAATAGAGTATATAAGGAGGGGACGTACCTCGAATATAATTATTATTAAATTAATAGAAATAGACCCGGTAAGGGAGTTACGAAGCGTAGTAAATTATTATTATAATTAATATTACGTAGTCGCGCTAATAGCGGACTAGTTATATTTACTAGTATATTTATAGTTAAACTATATTAATATAAATAAATTAATATTATCGGTGAGTAGGAGCTATTTATAAAGTTAGAAGAAAGTTATATATAACGAGAGTATTATCTATATATTAATTATTATACTAGAATACTATAATAGAGCTAGAGTAATAATATATAAAAAAGACTAGAGGAGTTACGAAGAGAGAAAATAAATAAACGAGCGAGTTTATTTTAATAATAAACCGTCGCGTTAAGTATCTTATCGTTATTATACGTTAATACGCGCCTCCGCTCCGCTACCTCGCTTTTATTAATAGATATAATCGTTATTATAGTATTTATATTATTACTAATCTCCGGGTATAATATTAGGGCTGTACTACTTATATATAATACTTTATTACTAGTATTTTTATAGTATAGTAAGAGTATATAGTAAGGGTAGTTACCGCTATTCCGCTATTAATACTATAGGTACTATAGGAATAATTTAATATACTATATTTACTATAAATACTATAAGCGCTATAGGAACGATAGTATATACTATTTCGCTCCGTTACTATTATATATAATAATATTATAGAGACGAAAGAAATATTATTTAACTAACTACTATTACTATATATTAATACTATAGAGATAACTTTATAAATATATTATTTATTTACTACTAGTACTATTATATAGTAGAGGTAGTTTAGTAGTATTACTCTTCCGCTACTAATACTATATAATAGTACTATAGGAAATGATTTTATATCGCTCCGCGACTAGTATTATATATTAGCGCTATAGGACCGATAGTATAAATTAGAAAACTCTTTTCTCTTATTTCTTTTATAGGCTTTAAAGGTTTTTTAATAAACTTCGATAAATTAACTAAATATTATTCCGTAACTAGTATTATAAATATTAAAGGATTAGGTACATAGCCTTATATTTAAATTACTATATAATAACGCCGTTATATTAGATAACTCTTTTCCCTTATTTCTCTTAGGGGGTTTAAAGGTTTTTTAGAATATTTTTTAACTAAAGTATTTAGATACTTAAGGACCAAGGCTTAAAGAGGGAGGTAATTATAAAATAATAGTATATTATATATACCTACGCCCCGTTACCTCTATAATATTATTATTTATCGATACGGGGTTCTAGCCTTAATATCGCGGGGTTTTAATTTTTAATAATCCTATATCGAGTTAATATTCCCCCGTATTATTAGAATCTTTAGAGATTAGTTTTATTATTAAATCTAGGATTTAAAAACTATTTAATAATAAACCCCGTAATTACTTTACGTCTTTTATACTATTATTAAACTACTAGCTCTACGCTAGCGACCTTAGGTATTATATATAGAAAGCGACTAGATATATATAAGTATTTTCTTATTTCTACTAATATACCCCGGATAACGCGTAATTACTAGTATTAATTTTAATCTATAATAAAATCGATAAATTATAATAAATTAATAGTAGCGCCTTAGTAAAGGCGGTCTTTAATTCTCGAAATACTAATTCTATTAAATTCGACTATATAAAGAGAATTATAGGTTTTATAAATTCTATAAACTTTTATACGATTTTATTATATAGTTTAATAAAACGACGATAGAAGTTATAAAATCCTAGGAACGATTAGATTTATTTAATTATTCTAGGTATTAACTAGTCCGAAATCGTTAAAACCCTCTTTGGATTTATAACGATATTATATAAATTCATAATAAATTTTAAGAATTTAATAATATCGATACCGAACTCGTATTTCTTTAATTTAGCGAATAAGTTATATTTTTTTAAAATTTCGAGAACTTCCTTTATATACTATTTATAATTAATAGGGTTATCGGAGTAAATTAAAATACTATTTAAATAAACAATAACGATTATATCTATTAAATAATATAAAGTTTTATCGATATATAATTAAAATATAAACGGGGCGTTAGCGAGCCTAAAAAATATTATATAATATTTAAATAAATTATATCTAGTTTAGAAAGTTATTTTCTATTCGTTTTTTTTTTTTTTAATTAAGTTATATATCTCTCTTAAATCGATTTTCGTATATATTTTTACCCGACGTAAACGATCGAGAATTTCCGAGATTAAGGGTATTAAATATTTATTATAAATAATAATAATATTAAAATCTTTATAATTTATATAAAAACGTAGGCCTTTATTTTTATTTTTAACGAATAGAATCGGAGAGCCTATAAGGGACTTTAAATATTTAATAAAATCTAATTTTAAATTTTATTCGATATAATTCTTTAATATAATTAATTTCGTTTTAGAAAAATTATAGACGGGGCCGAATAAAAGTATTATATTTAATTAAATTTTAATTATATAATCTAGGTTTACGCTTCGGATTGGTGTGGGGATCCCTAGAGGGAATACTAGGGTAGAGTAAAGTAGAGTAGGGCGTGGGGTAGGGATCGCGGTTCGATCCCCACCCCAAGCTAGGGTGGGGTGGGGTAGGGATGCGCCAAGACGGATTTCTAGTAATCATTGTAATAACCCTAGGGACGTATCATAGCTGCTGCTGCCCCCATAGATGCGCGCACTCATGGCTACTGCTGCCCCTATAGATGCGCGCACTCATGGCTGCTGCTGCCCCCATAGATGCGCGCACTCATGGCTACTGCTACTGCTGCCCCCATAGATATGCGCACTCATGGCTACTGCTGCCCCTATAGATGCGCGCACTCATGGCTACTGCTGCCCCCATAGATATACGCACTCATAGCTGCTGCTGCCCCCATAGATATACGTACTTATGGCTGCTGCTGCCCTCATAGATACGCGCACTCATGGAATAAACGCTCGGACCTATAATTATTCAAGTTAATATTAAAATTAAGACTATTATTAGTCTAAAGTTAGATATAACCGAAGGTAAAATTAAAAACGTAGTTTAATTCGTTTATTTTAAAATTAAAGGGACGTTTAAATAATAATTTAATTTTAAATTTAAAATTAACCCTTTTTAAATATTTATTAATACGTTTTAATATTAGTATTTTCTCTTAAGTTTATTATTTTATTTTTAGAAATATTTCGATTTAAAATCGGTTAAAAGATAAAGAGTAAAGAATAATAATAAATATTAATTATAATAATTATTATAACAATCGTCTCTTTATAGTATAATCTATAATATATCTTATTATTAATCTATAATAGGGGTAGTAGTAGTTATGAGTATATATATTTATAGAGGTAGTAGTAATTATAAATATATATATTTATAGAGATAGTATATTATACTATACTAAAACCAACTTTATAGTAGTTACTAAATATAGTATATAGATCCTATATAGGGAGTATACGGCTTAGTTATACTATTTATATAATAATATTATATTATAATTTCTAGTACTTCGGAGCTCTTTTTAGAAATAGGAGATTTAGAGCCTTTACTCTAACTCTTTAAAAATTAATTTTATTATTTAAATATAAAGATTATTCTCCTACTAAGGTTTTATATATATTTTTATATTATTATAAATACTTTAAATATTATAGCTTAATAATTTTAATCTCTTTTAACTTTTTTAAATAATAATTCGTTAAAAATATAAAAAATCTTTCTAAAAATAATCGTCCCGAAGGCGAGATATATAGGATTAATACTTAAGACGAAAATATAAGAGATTTATCGGAGAATATAAATTTAATAGTAGATTAATAATTTATAAAATTAAAATATAAATAAAAAGTTATTAAGACTCTCCGTTCAATACCTTAGTATAACGTCGATAGGACTTAAATTAGTACTCGTAGAGAGGAGTATTAAGAATTAAAGGATAATAGGCTTCGTGTTAATATAAAATAAAACTAGATAAATTTAATAAACTTGATTAATAGTTTAATAAACGTCTATATTTAGAATCTATAATTAAAAGTTTTAAGGGAAGTTAAATACGAAGTTCTTATTTACTAAAGAAGTACGTTATTTATATAATAGAAGGAAATCGCGCTAAGACCTTTATAGTCGCTTATAGTAGTATAACTATTAAGAGTTATTAAATATAGTCGTTTATAGTAGTTTAATTACTAAGAACTATTAAGTATAATCGCTCGTTTAGTATTATAATTATAATTATAACTATCTCTATCGTAGGTTTAGTTAGTCCCGCGTTAAGATCGTAATACTAGCTCCCCCCTCTCGACTTCCGTCCTCGGAAGTTAAATTATTCTTTTTAATACCGCCCTATCGAATTAAGAAGTCTAAATCTTTCATTGTCCGCCGTAAAGATTTTACTTTAATTCTTCTCGTTATAGTTATACGCCCTTATAAGAATTATTCTTCTAATCTTAAAGAGTATAAGATTAGTCCTAGATTAAATCGGTGCGCCCGATACGTACGTAATAATAGGAAGTATAACCTAGTAGTATCGCCGGTAGATATACATTATATAAAAAAAACGAGGAAGGATCTCTGGCTTAAAATAAAAGTTATATAAACGAAACTTATTCGTTTATAGTTTTAATATAATAAGATAGAGGATGAAAAGGAAAAGTTAATAAAACGTAAACTTTAAAATATCGAGGAGTTAGAATCGTTAATATTATTAAACCCGACGATCTCTTATTTAATATTTCGTCCGAGCTCTTCGAGTTATTTTTTAATTTCGATTAATTAGGTATCCCCTACTCCTCTTCTAGTATTAACGAAACTCCGCGAGGAGTTATTAATAATTTATAAAGTTAGTATTAGATTCTTATATATTCTCCGACTCGTCGTATCCTTTTTATTTAACGAGGTAGTTTTAACCCCTACGATCTAGAATCTTTTCTACCTCGAACTCCGTTTTTTCTTTAGTCTAGAAATAAAAAATATCCTATAAAAGTATCGTAGAGTTTACTAGCTTTAATATAGAGACGTAAAATATTAAATATACCTTAACGTCGGCTAGAAGATTTAGTTCGTAGTTAATTAATCCTTTAATTTTCTTAATCGAAAATAATCCGATTTTAATATAGTCTAGTTTCTTATTTAGTTTTTTACTTTTTATATTCTTTATTAAGAGGTATACTTTATCCCCCTCCTTTAACTAAAGATATTCTTTTCGATATTTATTTACTATCTTCTTAGTCCGAGTATTTATTTAGTTAATTTAAGTTTATATATCTTAATATAATATCTTTATATTAGTTATATAAATTAAAGCCTTTATACGTTTGGCCCTTTTTTAAGTTCGAGGAATATATTAATATATTTACTATAATTCGTAAAGAATAGTATAAGTTTCGTCGTATTAGACTAGTTATTATTAAATATTAATTAAGTTATAAGTAAAAGCCTTACCTAATTATTTTATTTTTTATTAATATAATATCGTAAATATATTTTTATTATTTAGTTTATCCGCTCTATTTATCTATCTATCTATAGATAATATACGGTTAATATTCGTAACTTGGTTTTAATAGTACTAACTAGTGTCTTTTAATAGTTAGATATAAATTATTTATCTCTATTAAAGGTAATCGACTTAGGTATCCCGTAATCCCTAATTAATTAATTTAGTAGTACGAAGGCGATTTATTCTACCTTATAAGTTTCCTTAATTAGTATTATTATAGTATATTTATTAAGTTTATTATAGATTACTATAATAGAGTTAAAGGCCTCTATCGTAATAGGGTCTTTTAACTTTAGTAATTTAATAACGAAGTCTATTATAATATCGTCCTATAGTATCTTTAGTACCGGGGCGAATTAGATTTAACTATATTTAATATATCTCGTAGACTTATTCTATTAATATTCGATATATTCCTTAATATATTTCTCGATATATAACTTTAGTCCTAGTGCGTCGTATTCTTTATAAATAAATTCTATAATCTTAGTAACTCTAGGGTATCCTTAAGCTAGATTATTATAATAATCTCGGATAATTTCCTTAAAATATCCTTTAAGAAGATACGTTTTCCTATTATATTTTAATAGTTTAGTTTACGGTTATTAATTTCTTAGTATTCTAGTTAAGGTATCGTTCTTATAGTTCTTCTAAATATTATTAATAATTCTGGGAATAAAGATATATAATATCGCTACTAGTTATCGTATTAGGATTAGCGATTTATCCTATTACTAAATAAGGACTAGTTATATAACTACGTTTTTCTCCTTTATATAGTCTTCTCGCCTATTAAATATATCGGCGCGACCGTTATCTTTCTTTAGGGTATAGAAGATCTTGAATTTATATTATCTTAATAATTCTAACTATCTAACTTATCTTTAATTCAATTATTTAGTTATTGTAAAATTAAGAAGATTCTTATAGTCCGTAAAGATAATAAGATTTAAATAACTTTCTATATATACTTTTTATTATTCTAGTAAGGATACTACCGCTAGTAATTCCTTATTATAGATATTATAGTTTTATTTTACTAATAATATTTTCCTAGAATAATATATAATAGGGTATTATTTATTATCTCTCTATTAGAGTATATAAGCGCCTATTATTAAATCCGAAATATTAGTTTCGATTCGAGTTAGTTCGTTACTTCGAAAGGAATATAGTACCGGCGGTTTCTTATAGACCTCCTTAAATACCTCGAAAGATTATTATTATTCTTTTCCCTACTAGAAAGTAATATCTTTTTTTATAATATCCGTTAATAATAAAACCTTCTTAGAGTAGTTTTTAATAAATCTTCTATTAAAGTTTATAAATCCTAAGAAACTCTATACCGTTTTAATATTATATAATATAAATTATTCCTTGATACTCCTAATTTTTTTAGGGTTTATATAAATACCTTTAGTACTAACTATAAACCTAAGGAATTTAATTAATTTCTTATGAAATTCGTACTTCTCTAGTTTAAGGAGAAGTTTAGTTAATAATAAATAAATTAGGATATCTTATATATATTAGATATATTCTTCCTTATTAATAAAGTAGATTAAGATATTATCGAGGTATATAATCACCGTTATATTTAAGTATATTTATATAATATTATTAATTAATACCTAGTAGGTTACTAGTGTATTAATAAGTCCGAAGGGTATTACTAGGTATTCGTAATAATTATATTTAATTTTAAAGGTAGTCTTCTACTCCTCGCCTTCTTTTATTTAAATTAAATTATACGCGCCTCGAAGATTTAGTTATATAAAGATTTTTATTATTATAAACCGATCTTATAACTCGTTAATATTTAGTAGAGGGTACCGATTCTTTACCGTAATATCGTTTAACTTTTAGTAATTTATATATAGTCGTAGACTTTTATCCTTCTTTATTATAAAGAGGATTAAATAATTTATTAGTAATTTAAATTCTCGAATAAATCTTTTTTTTAAAGTTCTCGTCGATATACCCGCGAAGTACTCCGAGTTTCTTTTCTAATAAAGTATAAATGAGTCTAAATATCGGTTATTTATTAAATTCGAGTTCGATTTTATAATCTTATAACTAATATTTAGGTAATATTTTTATAGTTATCTCTTCCTAAAAAAAGTACTTTTATCGTTAATACTCTTTAGAGATATTAGGAGGTTCGTCTTTATCTTTAAAAATTTTAATTTATTCGCTTTACTAATCTCTTTAGTTAGTATATATCGAGTCGGATCTTTATACGAGGTTATTTTTATACGAAGATAAAGTACTACTAGCTTCGACCGGGCTACGGTTCGACTTTTTATCCATAACTATCCTTTATAAATATATAGGTATTATACTAGCGACGTCTTTAATACGCGGAAATATAAATACTCCTCTCTTCTAATCGATTATTAGATTATATTTCTTTAATTAAAGTATCCCTAGAATAATATAGTAAATAGTTATTCCTATTATATCGAAGGTAATTTCCTTATAGTGGCGTTAAATAATAATTAGTAGCGGGAATGTTTTTTTATTTACTCTTTTTATTAATAACTTCGACCCGTCGGTTAACTAAAATTTATATTATTTCTTTTTTTCTTATATTAGTAGGTTAGTTACCTAAGTTATTATCCGAGATATAAAGTTACTAGTTACTCCTAAATCTATTATTATAACGATTTTATATCCGTTGACTTTTACTAGTATCCGTATATATATACCGTATTAAACTGAGTATAGATATTATTCTAGGGTTAATACGTTAATCTCTTTATATTTCCCCTTAATACGAGGGACTAGTCTTTTCCCGATAAAGATAAGAATTTATAGTACTCTTTAGATTCGAAATACCTTTTATAATCTTCGGCCAAATAGTAATATTATTTATTTTAATTATAGTATTTCGTCTTCTTACTATATCCCGTTTAGTTTCGTAATTATAATTATTATTCCTTATCGTGGCCTAGGAAGACTTAATTCTCCCTTTTTTTAATTAAATACTACGAATAATTATCTTTAACGTAGTTATTCTATTAACTATATTTATATTTTAGTTTTACGATATACTTTCGCTCTCCTAAACTATTATAATAGTATTTATAGTATTCGTTTATATATACTAACTAGTGTATCTCCCTATATCGTAGGTAATACTCGTTATAGGTATAATTAATTTTAGTAGATTATCTTTTCTCCTTTTTCTTTTCTTCGGGTTCTTTTTTTAATACGATAAATTAGGTTTTAAAGTTATCGAGATAATCTACTACCTAAAGTTATTCTTTAGAGTTTATTATATTTTATTCTTATTTTTATCCTTCCTTTAAATCTTTCTTTAGAGTTTTATCGTTATTATTATCTAGTTCTTCGAGCTCTCGAATTCTTTAAATAATCTCTTCTTTAATATTCCCCTACTTCTTTAATAAATCGTTAAGCGTAGTATTATTTTATATTAAATTCTTAAAGGACCCGGCTGCGTTATCCGGTATCTCCTTCTTAAGTATATTTAATTATTATCGATTTATTATATTTTTTAAACGATAGTTCCTGGCGATATAGCCCGGCTTATTATAATTATAATAATTTATTATTTTCTTACCCTCTTATTATTATTTACCCTCTTTATAAGATTCTTTTACGAGTCCTTTCTTCGTGAAATCGAGTTCTATTAAAGTATAATTATACGGGTTAGGTTTTTCGCGGCGGTAATAACTAGCCGAATTATATCCGTTACCGAAAACTTTTAAATATTATTATCCGTTGGCTCCTCTATTATAGTGTTTCTCTATTATATATTCGTATAGTTTATCGTCGATCTTAATTATTTATTTTATGAGTATATCGAGGTCCTTGATTACGACTCCTATTTTTATAAACTTATCTTTTATATTATCTTTTAATCCTCGTCGATATATTATTATAAATATAGTATTATCCTAGTCCGTTAATATTATATAGTATTAGAACTGCGCCGAGTAATCGGATATAAACCTTCGTTATATTAAATACTAGATAACGCGAACTATTATACTATTTTTATTAAATAGTTTAAATATACGGCGAATCTCGGTTTTAAACCTAAAGAAATTCTCTATCTAAAGTTTTATTAATAAATTATCGGTGTCGTACGCTATTTTTATATAGTGTTTTAAAAATAATTTAACCTATTTCTATGTATTACCTTTTATATAGATTATTATAAAGATTATTTATTTAATAACTAGTATAATATTCTCGTTAAATATAAAGAATAGTTAAAGTTATAGTAACTAATCATTAAACTTCTCGCGCTCTTTATAGTAATAATCTAGGCGGGCGATCTTAATACGGTCCCTTTTTTCTATAATATTACGTTTTTTAATATTATCTTAGGTATTTAGGGTTAGGGTTTTTATTAATTTTAAAATATTTATCCTAAAGGTATTTAAAGTATTAAGACTCTCCGTTTAATACTTTAATATAACGTCGATAGGACCTAGGTTAATACTCGTAGAGAGGAGTATTAAGAATTAAAGAATAATAGGCTTCGTATTAATATAAAATAAAACTAAATAAATTTAATAAATTTAATTAATAATTTAATAAACGTCTATATTTAGAATTTATAATTAAAAGTTTTAAGGGAAGTTAAATACGAAGCTCCTATCTATTAAGAAAGTACGTTATTTATATAATAAAAGGAAATCGCGTTAAAACCTCTATAATCGTTTATAGTAGTATAACTACTAAAAGTTATTAAATATAATCGCTTATAGTAGCCTAGCTACTAAGAACTACTAAGTATAGTCGCTCGCTTAGCGCTACGATTATGACTATAACTACCTCTATCGTGGGTTCAGTTGGTCCCGCGCCAAGATCGTAATAAAAACCCTCGAAAAAAAGGCCTTTATTATTATAATTTAAAAGAATATCGAAAACCTATAATATATTATCGTAGGTAAAGGAGATAAGGAAATCGAAGATAATTTTTAAAAATTAAATATAGAAAACGAAAACGGCCCGACGATAAATCGTAGTTAAATCGGTCTTAATATAAATTAAAATAATTTACGGTTATCGAAACTACGGGATTTCTATACGAAGAATCTATAAAATTATTAAAAATAAATTTATAATATAGAGACTAAATTCCGCTTAATATTTATAAACTTTCGAATAAACGAAAAAAAGATTTTATATATAATACCTTACTTAAAGAGGTAAATTAAAAAATTATAAAATAAATATAAAAAACTTTATTTAATAAATATATTAATATAGAAGTTCTTTTTAGATTATTTATTTAATATAATCGAGGACCCTTTAAACCGAGTTATAAATACGAATTTTAAATATTAATATACTCGTTAAAAGAATAATTAATTAATATAAAATTTCGATATTTATTTTAATACCCTAGAAACCGAATTACCTCCCTATAATAAAGAGTAATAAATAATTTATTTAATAATTTATTTAAGATTTAATATTCTAAAAGAAGTTAATTAAACTTAAAGTATTTTTATTAAATAAACCGAATTTATATTATTTATAATATATTATAAACGTAATCTTAATCGAGACTTTAAGATATAAAATAATAATTAAAATAATTAATTAAAACCTCGGAAGAGGTATAAAAAAAGATTAAAGGGCGGAGATAATAAAAAAAAATCTAATATAAAGAGATAAAGTTCTAATAATAATAATTATAAAAATATAAATAAAACGTATATAACTCGCGCGAGCGATAAGAATCTTAAGGATATTAAATACTTTAATTATTATAAATTCGGCCACTACTCTAATATATATCCGGAGAAGAAAATAAAGACTATTAATTATATCGGCGATTATACCGTCGAGTTAAAAAATAATAAACTCTTAAGGAAGTCTTTATCCCGAGGAAATAAAAAAAAATAAAAACCCGACCGAGTATAAATATTAATAACGAAATTATTACGAACCTAATTAATATCGATATAAAAACTATTCGTATTAAAATGAATAAAGATTTAAAAGCGGAGATAATTATTATTAATAAAATATTTATATAGTAGTATAACCTAGAGTATCTCGAGAGCGAGCCGCTACTAATTTTTAAATAAATAAGCGGGTAATTTATTTATTATTATAATATTTATAATATCGTCTACCGGTTAATTAATTTATAGAGATAAACTAGGGAGTATAATAATATCTTTTATTTTATTAATAAAAAAGGCTCGCTTATTATTATAAATATATTAATTATAAAAAAGGAAAAGATTTAAATCGATTATAATATATATACCTAACGGTTCGGTATCGCGCTAAATATATATATATTAGAATTATTTAAGGATTTTACGAAATTATTAAAAACGTAATTAATTATTTATATATTAATTTATATTAAGGTTAATCCCTTTAATTAAAATCCTATTAATAAAAATAAAATTAGGAAAGGCGATACTACCGTTAATATAATATCTTTTAATAATTTTATTATCGTATCGCCTACGCTTCCCGACGAATTTATAAATTTTAACGATATCTTTTTAAATAAAGAAATAGGTCGATTACTATTATATAAAGATAACGACTATATAATCAATACGGAGGGTAACCCGTTATATAGGCCTTTTTATAACTTATCGAACCTAGAATTAACAAAGTTAAAAAGATATTTAGACGACGCTTTAACGAAGGGTTAAATTAAATATTTTATAAACCCCGCCGAGGCTCCTATTCATTTTATTTTAAAAAAGAATAATAAACTATAATTATATATCGATTACCGAGGTTTTAATAAAATTATTATTAAGAATCGCTACTTATTACCTTTAATTAGCGAGACGCTAAATCGCTTAAATAATACTATATAATTTACGAAGTTTAATTTAAAAAATATTTATTATCGAATAAGAATTAAGGAAGGCGATAAATAGAAGATAATATTTCGTATATAATATAATCTTTTCGAATATATAGTAATATTATTTAGTTTAATAAATATACCTACTATTTTTTAAATCTATATTAATAAATCCTTAACGGGTTTAATAAATATATTTTATATTATTTATTTAAATAATATCCTAATTTATTTAAATTTAAAAGAGGAGTATATTAATTATATACGATAAATACTCGAACGCCTACGAAAATATTCCTTATTCGCGAGTTTTAAGAAATACGAGTTTTTTACTCGGTTAATTAACTTTCTAAAATTTATTATAAATACCGAAGATATATCGATAAACGAATATAAGATTAATATAATTTAGTCCTAATTAAAGCTAAAGTCTTTTTATAATATATAAATATTTTTAGGTTTTATTAATTTTTATCGTCGATTTATTTATTATTATTCGTAAATAATAGGCTTATTAACGGGTTTATTAAAAAGTAGTTAAGATAATAAAAAATTTAGTCTATTTAAATAACCTAAAGAGGCGGAGTAAACGCTTTACTTATTTCGCGATTTATTTATATATATACCTATTCTTATATACTTTAATTTAAAAATTCGGATTAAAATAAATACTTCTAATTTTATCGTAGTTACGATTTTAATATAATTACAAAATAATAACGAATAATATCCCGTCGCTTTCTAGTCCCGTAAAATATAAGGTTTAAAAATTTAATACGAGATTTATAATAAAGAGCTTCTTATAATTATTATAATATTTAAATAATAACGATATTACCTTAAATATCGGCAACTTGGGAAACCCCGATTTTTACGCATTTTATACCGAAATTATATAAAATACTAGAAATACGTATCTACTTATGTCCCGTATTCTAAGTATATTATATACCGATTAAGTAGCGATATCACACCGATTTAACAACTTTTTTTTTTAACTTTAACTTTTAAGAGTATCTAGACTAGGGCCCCTATATAGGAATATAAATATCTTACTAAATCTATTTTTAGCCTAGATTCCGAATTTTTAATTATATTTTTACTAGCGTTACCCTATAGGGCTATAAAGTTACTTTTAGGATTAAGTTTAGCGCTCCCGCGTAGACCTTAACTCTAATTTAAAAATCTTGGCGCCAAGATTTACCAAGGCTACAAAATACGTATTTTATACCGATTAAATAACGATTTTATAAAACTATTTTTCCGGATTTATCGATGAAAGTAGTTTATATAAAATAAAAATCTTAATTAATTATAATAACTTAAAGGGTTTTATAAATATTAAATAATTAAATAATCGCTAGGCGCGTTAAATAATAAAACTTTTATCTTTTAATTTTTTAATTTCGTATTATTCTAGGAAAAATAACCTAGCCGATAACCCTTTATATTATTATAATTATAAAGACTAGGATAATTTTTTAAATAATATATTATTTATATTATAATAAAAGTTATTAAATTTAGAAGGTATTAATTAAGGCCTTATTTTCACTATAATATAAAATATATTCGTAGATATAAAAGATTTAGATATAGATAATATTTCGCCGGCGTTAAATAATATATCCGTAGATATCGCGTAAAATCTAATATATATAAAATTTATATTACTAGGGTCTTTAAGGTTTATTATAAAAAAAATATATTTTTTAATAATATATTTATTTAGGTTTAAAGAGTTAATACTTAAATAAGAAATTCTAAAGAATTTAAATAAAATATTTATTTAAATCGATTACGATATAATAAAAGGATTATTTAATTTTATCGTTAGAACTATAAATTATAAACTATTTATTATACGTATTATTACTAAATTAATAATATTTTACGAAACGATTTATAATATTAATAGTTTATTAATAATTAAAATAATTCGCGCTTTATAAAAGAATAATTTCTTTTTATAAATAAAAATCGCCGAAATTATATAAATAGATTATTAATATTCCGCCGGAGTATAAATTTTCAATTTTATATTAATTTTTAAATATAATAATAAGATTTATATATTTAAAGAAAGATTAGTCCGCGAAGAATTATTAAAACGATATTAGAATAATATATTAACGAGGTACTTTAGTATTAAGAAAATAATAAAGTAATTTATTAAAAAATATTTCTAAAGTACTCTTAAGGCCGACGTATAAGAATATATCGATATATATAATATATACTAGCGGGTTAAGGTATATCGATACCGTCTTTATAATAAAATTAATTCTTTATTATATCCTACGGGGCCGTAGAAGGAAATTATAATAAATTTTATTATTAATTTATCTCTAAATAAACGATATAAATATATTTATAATACGGTCCTTATAGTTATAAATAAGTATATAAAGATATTACGATATATTTTAACTATTAAAATAATCGACTCTACGGGGTTAATAAAGTTAATATTTAAAGAAATTATCTTAAAGTTTAAAATTCTTAATAAAATTATTTTTAATAAAGATTCTATCTTTATAAATATATTACGATATATTTTAACTACTAAAATAATCGACTCTACGGGGTTAATAAAGTTAATATTTGAAGAAATTATCTTAAAGTTTAAAATTCTTAATAGAATTATTTTTAATAAAGATTCTATCTTTATAAATATATTTTAATTAAAGGTATATTATTTAATAAAAATTAAAAAGCGCCTAAATACCGTATTTTATTCATAAATAAATAATTAAATAAAATATTAAAACCAAACTTTAGAATATTATTTAAGAATCTTTTATTTAAGTAAATAAAATAACTAGATAATACTTTTACTTATAATAAAATAAATATATTATAATATATAGTATATAATAATAAAATAGATATTATTTATAATTATATATAATTATAATTTATCTCTTAAACCGCGTCTCGAGGGCGAGATATATAAGGGAGAAATATTATCGGTATAAAAAAGAATTAAAAAATTAAATACTTTAAGAGAGTATTTAATAAAAGTTTAAATAATCGCGGTCGATATATAAAAATATAATTATAATAAAAGGTATAAGCCGAAATTATTTAATATAAATAACTTTATATTATTATTAATTAAAAATCTAGCGTAAAAATAACTAAATAAAAAACTCTTTTATAAAGTAATTAAACTATCTAAGATTTTAGATATTATCGGAATATAAGTATATTACCTAGGACTATTAATTAATTATTATATTTATAATATTTTTTATATATCGCTTCTAAAGTCGTATTATTAATAATAGGGTAACGTTTCGATTCTTAATATACCTCTACCGGAATTAATAAATAATACGAATAAATAAAAAATAGAAAAGGTATTAAAAAAGAAAAAAATAAAGGGCGAGGTATTTTATTTTATAAAATAACTAAAATAACTAAAGATCTTTAATAAATAAATTAATATAAATACTTTAAATAACGCGTTAAAACTACGAGAAATATTCGAAAATAATACGAAGATAAAAAAAGTATAGAAATAAAGAGTATAAAAAAGAAATATTATTAATTACTAGCTACTACTAGCTATTTTTTATTAATAAATTTCGAGCGAGATATATCTTTACGGTAAATAAAGTATTTACGAGTAAATTTATATTTAAAGCGGCTAGTTTTCTTAATATTAAAACTCGGTTATTTATAAGTAGAGCCGGGGTCGGGAAATCGAATTAAAAAATAAAGGGTAAAAATAAAACTAAGATTAAAATTATTAATTTTATTTTTAATTTCTTCTTTAAAAGCCTCGCGAGAAGATATTAATTTATTTAAAATATAACGATTTATACCCTTTATATCGTTATATTAAAGACGAGGCTCTACGGTATTTTTAATTAAAAAAATTTTATAATTAAATATTATAACTCTTTATATACCGCTAGAGAATAAAGTAGGATCGATAATATCGAGATTATTAATAATAAATATATTAAATTAATTAATAATGGGATTAAAGCCGAGAGGAGAATTATATTCGGAGATATTATATATATATCGCGTACGAGCTTCGTCTTTAGCTTCGTTTTTATTATCGGTTTTATCTTTATTTATCGATTCGAGAAAGTTATTAAATTAATATTATATAATTTTATTTTAAAGTATATTTATATCTCGGGTAATAGTCTCTCCCTAAAAAATTATTAATATATAAATTATATCTAAATAATATTAATTTATTAGAGTATAAAAAATATTATTTATACCCTCGATACTTATAGTAAATTAGATATTAATTATAATATATTCTTCTTTTTTTTAATATTATTATTTTTAGGTTTAATCTTTTAAAGAAAGATTATAATATCTTTTATATATTTAATAACCCGCTCGCGAAGATATTTATTAGGGCCTCGACGTTCTAAATAATTAAAAAGAAAATTTATAAAGATATAAAATTTAAAGGGAATCTAAATATATTAATATAATTTAATTTTAGAATATAAACGATATATAAAATTATATAAATATTTATTCTTTATATAATAAATATACTTTATATATAGTATTTTATTATATAGGACGTAGTTATCTAGGCCTATTATAATATAGTAGTAATTTAATAATATTAATAATAATAAAGTTATTATTCCTAAATATAAGACCTATATATTTATAATAATAGGCGTATTAATTATATATAATATAATCTACTACTTTATTAAATAAACTATAATAATATATTATAAATAAAAAAAGCTATCGATATCCTCGTCGGTAAAATATATATAATAAAGGTATAAATATAAAGCTATACTCCGACGTAGATTATAATATATAATACTACTTCTACTTTATAATAGACTAGGTTAAACCTTACTATTTATCGCGCTTCGGAATAACTACGGCGAGTATCTTTAATAAATCTTTAACGGAAGGCTTCTAAGGAGGCTTTAATAAAACCTACTCCCTTAATATAATATATATTTATTATATTATACTAAGACTAGCTTTATAGTAACTACTAAATATAATATATAAATTCTATATAAGAAATTTATAGCGTGGTTACGCTATTTATATTATAATATTATATTATAGTTTCCGGTACTCCGGAGCCCTCTTTAGAAATAAAAGATTTAAAACCCTCGCTCTAACTCTTTAAAAATTAATTCTATTATTAGAATATAAAGATTATTTTCCTATTAAGACTTTATATTTATTTTTATATTATTATAAATACTCTAGGTACTATAACTTAATAGTATTAATATAATAAATATTTATAGAAGGTTTCCGCGATATATTATTAAAATTATCGAATTAAATCTAATTATAAATATCTCGCGTTTATAATCGGTAATAAGGTTTTAAGCGTTATTAAGATCTTTAATATTATATTATTAATTAAACTCGGGGCTATAACTTTTTTAATATATTAAATATTCGATAAATAAACGTTTCCTAACTTTATTACTACGGCGAACTCTTTTATTAAATAAATATTTAATAATCTAGGATTTATATTCGTCGGTATCACCGTCGATATATATTAAATTAAATTATTCGGGTAGAGGGTAGTTAAATAAATTAAATATATTAAGTTAAAATTCTAATTATACTACCGAGAAAACCGGGTAAACTCTCTACTAATTAGGTATTATTAATTAATATACCTATTTTCTTATTCTCTCTAAGACTTTAAAGGGCCCGATATATTATTAATTAAACTTTTATACCTTTATAATTATAACGGCCTAGGGGATAAAGTAGTCTTTATATAAATATAATAGAACTTTCTCGCCCTTTTTAAAGTTTATAGGTTAATATCTACGATTATAGTAGAATTTCTAATTTATTTATACGAAACTAATAATATCTACTATTTCTATATATATATAAATTTACTACGGTATTATTAGTATATTTAAATTTAGTAAATCGAGAGGTTTATTTAAAATAAAGTTATATAAAACTTTATTAAGGGTTTTCGACGTTATCGAAGAAAATAAATTATTTAATAAGATTTAAATACGGGGAAATATTATAAATTAAAGAGTTAAATTATTTAATATATATATATAAAATCTTAGGGTTATTTTAATAGTCTAATTTATATATTTACTACTTTTATCTATTTAAAAGTACTAGGTTATTAAATATAATAAATTAATCTTTAAGTATTTAAATATAATTTTCTAAAAATTAATAAGAAATTTAGAGTCTTTATTAAATAATAGTACTTTAAATATACCTTAACTACCGATATCGAGTTAATCTAGTAACGCGATAATATATTTATTAACCTTTTAAATAAATTTATTAAGAATATAAATAAAGTATTTAATAAATTTATATATAATTATTAAAATATAATCGAAGTCTTCCGCGGATATAAATATAACTAGAATCTAGTCGAGTATAAATATATAGAATAAGATAAATAGGCTTTTAATAGGCTATATAATACTATATAAACGATATCGACGTATTTATAATAATAGGTAATTTGGGTAGTATTTAATATAATTATATAATTATCTAATAAACCTATAAATATATTAAGATTTTAATATAATCTCGAAATATTTATTAAAGCCTAGGTAACCGGCGTTATACACGATATTTAATATCTCTTTAACGAAGGATTAATATATATAAAATCATTCTACTCTAATAAATTTATTAATATAAAAAATTAGGCCGGAGGCGCCGGCGGTACCCTAAATAAAAAAAAGATTAATAACCGCGTTAAAGTTATTATTATTCGGTTTCTCTCCCGTAGTAGAATTTTATACTCTTTTTATAAATTTCTATACTTTTATAATAAGAACCGATACTATCGCTAAAATATATTATATTTTTATAGTAGTTATCTCTACTAAGTTTATTCGCTTAGGCCGCTTCGTTATATTAATATTAATTATTTTAATAATAAATTATTAATAAGGATTTATAGTATAACTATTAATTAGACGTAGTCGGAAATTATTATTTATTTTAATTAATATAATAGAGTAAAAGTAAAGCTCGTTATCCTCGAGGCCTTATAAAATAGAATTATAAAATATATCGGTAAAACGGTAAACCCGTATTTTACCGAAAAAGACGGAAAAGGCGTTTAAATCTATTTAACTTATATATTAACTTTAAAGATCGATTTAATACCGGAGTTACTAAATACGTATTTAATACCTCGATTTATTTTAAATAATTTTAAATAAATAAAAATAAGCTAGTCTAAATAATACCGGTAGATATTAATTAAATATATATCATAATAAATAAATTATATAGTCTATAATATCGCGCTAACTTAAGGGGTATTACGCGCGTATATAATTTTCATAAATCAATATAATTTAAAATCTAAATTAAATTAGCGTAGTTATAGCGCTCTATATAATCTTAACGAGTTACCCGGCGCTAGTAGAAAATTATAGATTTAAAATCTTAAATCCGAAGTTACTATTTTTAAGTTTTTTTTTAGAATAATATTCTCTTTTTATTATTTTTCCGCCTAAAGTAATAAAAAGCGTATTTAGTACCTCGATTTTCTCGTATAATCTCCCGCTTTACCGATATATATTAAGCTCGGAGTAATTATCCGATAATATTAATAAACTAGAGTTAATAAATCTCGATAAAATATTTAGGGCGATATACTCTTTATTAAATTTATATTATATATCGAGGCGGAATTACTATAAAAATTAAAAAACTCTAATTAACTTTATATTCATTTTTATAATAAATATAATAATTATAATTAAGGATTATTTTATAATATTTAGAATTACGGAGTAATTAATTTAAATTACGACGATATACTTCGATAATTTTATAAAATATTTAACTTTCTTAATTATTTATATAAACTTTATTATCTTAAACTTTATAAATTAGTAGTTCTTTTTTATAGAAGTAAATACCCTAAATAAAAATATAATTAATTCGATAATAATTCGTAATACTTATTTATTATATTCGAGTTAGATATTCTTTTTAATATAGAATATCTATATATTAAAACTTTACTTTTAAAAAGTATTAAAATTAATTTATAAAATCCTAGTAGAGTCGAAGTAAATTAAAATTAAAGTTATTAATAATACCGATTAAAGACTTTAAAAACTTACTTCTTTTTAAATTATTACTAGCGGTAATCGGTAGCGCGATAAATAAACTTTATATAAATTACTTTTAATCGGTACTTCTTTAAATAAAGTCGTTTTTAAGTTTTATAATAAACCTAATAATTAAATATAATAATATATCGAGTTATAGAGGTAGCCTATAAATCTAAAATAATATTCGATATCTTTAAATATATAAAAGTAGTTAAGGGCGTTAATAGCCTTTAGATTATCCTTAATCGTCGTTATATTAAATAAATTTACTTTTCGTTTTAATAGGTTAATGTTAAGGTAGTCTAAAAAAGTCTTTTTAAAAATAATAATAATATTAAACTTTAATAAAAGTTAAAAGAGAGTACGTAGGTATTTAAAATATTTAAGGAAAGACTTTAATTTAATAATAATATCGTCGATATAAATTTATACGAAAGTCTTTAACGGATATAAAATTCTATTAATTTACTATTATATATATATAATTAAATTTATATAACTTATAATAGGGACATTAAATATTTGGGGAAAGGGGGGAAATTACTTATTTTTAAGAAATTAAATTTAATAGGATTAGACCCTAAGAGTCTAATCCTAATTTATCGAATATAACTAATATTTATTAAATATTATAAATATTAATTCTCGAGGTTTATACTAAAGAAGCCGGTTATCCTTAGTTATTAAATTTATTATTATAATTAATACCCTTTTTCCTATTTAAACTTAATACTTTTTTAGTTATATATCGAGAGCCTCGCCGCTTAAGTTATTTAAGTTTCGGTTAAAGATCTCGGTCCTTTAAAAGGGGGGTTTATTATTATATATATTATACGGCGCTCGATTAATAGCTCTCGGATATTAAAAGAAAAATACTTAATACCTTAGGTATATATTTCTATTAACGCTATTCTTTATTCCCGTTCGTTAAAGATAATTATATTTAGTAGATTAAGGCGGGCGTAAATAATCGCGTTTTTTTTATTATCGTAACCTAGGTCGGCTTTAATTAAGGATATAAACTTTTTAAAATTAAAGTCGTTTATACTCGTTAGCCCCGTATATATACCACTCTTCTAAATATCCTAAATCGTATAGATTATACTTTGGTCTATACCGTTTCTAATATATAATATTATATAGTGGATAAAGTTAATCCGATTAATATTTTTATTTATATAGGTAGAGTTCGGCCTATTATTTAATTTTTTTAATAACTCGGCGCTCGAGAGTCTCTAATCTTTTTAGGTATTTATACGGCGTCGTTTAATCTTTACCCGCCTCTTTTTATTATAATTATTTCTTTAGGCGAGGAAGAGTAGGTATTAGTTCTTTTATTATTTAAAGATATCGCCGAATATATAAACGAACTCGTTATAAATACCGGCGAAAATAGGTCGTAGATAATCTTTTATATTTATTATATTTAGTCTTTAACTTAAGAGACCTATAACCTCTAATTATTTTTATAGTCGTATAAAGATTAATAAATATACGGTCTTATCGATACCTAGCTTCGCTTTTATAATTTTCGCCGACTATATTATATTATTAAAGTCTCTTAAATTTATTCTTAATTAGCCCGTCTTTAGTTATTATAAATATTACGTTTAATAATCTTCCGTATATCCGTTAATATCGAGGTATTACTTTATTATTTATTTATTCTAGTAGTAAAATCGGGTAATAAGAAAAAAACCGAGCCCTAGCCCTAATTAATATAAGAGTAATTAATTTATATTTTATAATAAAACGATTTCTTATTATTTATAATCGAATATATTATAATTTACCCCCGTAGTTTATCCTATAATATTTATTATCTTAGTTATTCGCGCGTAGTCTATAGGTCAGGTAGTATATTATAAATTTAAATACTATATTAACTATATAATCTACCTTCGCCTACCGTAATTATAGTAGGTTTAATTATTTATTTATATCCCTTATATTAGAAAGTCCTCGTTATAGATTAAATTATATAAGTCCTAATCGGTATAGTTATTAATATAAAATACGTCGTCTTTTTTATAATTTTACTTATATACGCCGGTATAATATATACGCTCTTTATAATCTTTATTATAAGGATAATTTAACGCCCCCCGAGTATCCTCCGTTTAGTAATTAAATTTACCGGTTATAATTCTACCTTTACTATATTATAGGTTTTATACGGAGAGCCTTTATTATAAATCTTTAGAAAATCGACGAGGGTATAATTATATTAGAATAATTTACCCTTAATATTTTAATAATTTATATTCGATATTATTAAGAGAAGTCGGAGCTAGGTAGGACTTTAGTTATAAAGGGAAGTTATACGAGATTATAATTACATTTTTTATATTAAAATATAGTTACGTCTTTACTCTCCTTAACTTTATTAATTAACTTTATATATTACGTAGTTTATAATTAGGTTTTTTAGGTCTTTTAAATCTTTCCTATCTAACTTTTAATATTATAAGAATAAATAAAGATAAATAAAGTATAAGTTGATTTAAATAAGATTAATTTCTCTCCCGTTTATAATTTTAGTAATTATCGGTTTTTTACCCCCTTTTTACCGGTGTTAATATATATAGACGGCCAATACCTTTAAAAAATATTCGATATATAGTTTCTTTTATATTACGGATAGCGGGTATTAATATACGGTATTAAATTTTATTTTTAAAGCTCTCTTCCTTTCTTAAAGCTTTAAATTATATTAGAATTTAAATAATCGAATCTCGTAATTAAGTTTTAATACCTTAGTTATAAAGGCTATTATTTTTAAAATAAATAATCTCGTCGTAGAATAAAATAAATTATTCTTTATAGTTAATATTCGTAGGTAACGGGAAATATAGCGGACGAGTTATTTTTAAAAGACCTCTCGTTTATTAATTAACTCGAAGAAAAGTTTAATTAAATAACGATATATTATTTCCCTATATTCGGTGTTATAGTTATCCGTAGCGCCGAATATTCGGATTTACTTTATATAATACGTTATTATATAAAGCTTTAGGATATTAAAATAATCGTCTAGGTTTACTTTATTACTTAGTTTATACCGGCGAAAATAATTCTTTAATTTATTAAAATAATAAAGTATATCTTAGAGATATCCTAATATCTTATCGTCGTATAAATAGTAATAAATAATTAATATAAAGTTTATAAATACCCGTACGTAATAAAGTTCCCTTTTATATAAATCGGCTAGTAACGAAGCGATTACTAGTATTAATTATTATATAATCACTCTTCGGTCTTTATTTATTTATTATACGACGGCGCTATAGTACTTATAGTTCTTTAAGTTATAGAAGGCTAGAATAATACGAAATCTTTCGTTTAATTATATTATTCCTAGTGTATTTTTTAATCTTACCTTCGCCCCCTTTAGTTTCCTAGTAGTAGGCGCGCTCTCTTTAATAATTAGGGTAATTTATTTAAAGAGATAATTAACCGTACCTTTAAGTAATTAATATAATATATCGACTAGTATAACTTTATATATATTAACTATAGTATATAATTAGGCGAAATTATATACTAAATATACCTATTAATTATTATTCTCTAGGATATTTTCTTCGCGCTATCGCCGAATTTAGGACTAAATAAAAAAGTAGATTTAAAGGCGTTATTTACTTTAAAGATTTCCTTATTCGTTTAATAGTATTATATAAATCGTATATTATCGGCCGCTTTTAACTCTTATAATTAAAATCTACTCTTTATAATCTACTATAAAGCCTACGATAATCGGATAATAGGATCGGATCTTTTAATTTATATATATAATAAAGAGACTTATAATCGCTACGGTTTTAATCGTTAATTTAAAATTAGGACTTTAAGATTATCTTAGGTAAAAACTTTTATTATATTTATAATCGAGTATAATTAATATAAATTTATATTATACGTCGGATTTAATATATTCGCCGTTATTAAATATAATAGGTAGAAGTCCTAAGAGTATTAAACCCGGCCGTTTTTAACCTCGCCGTATTTATACCTTTAAATTCCCTATAATAAAATAAATTAGTTATACGGCTAGGTTACTTTTATATTATATAAATAAAGTCTTATCCGTAGAAAGAAATAATAGTACTACGGTAACTCTATTAGGAAGTTTCTCCTATATCTACTATTATTAATCGCCGGTATATATCTCGGTATATACACGCTTATTATTATTATTATACTGGCGTACGGGTTTAAATATTATTTTATCTTTAAATAACTAGTACCTTAAGAGAAATCGGAGGGCCTTAGTAATATCTCGATATAAAATATTATAATCCTTTAGCTCGGTCCCCTAAATCTTTAATTAAATATTAAATATTTATTTTATTTATTTATCTTCGTCGATTCTAAATATAATACTATCTTATATTTCGGTTAGGTTATCGGTATTCTTATAATTAAAGAAACTATATAGTAGTTCGAGTCGAATATTACGGAAAAACTTATCGCGATCGCCTTTAGTTACTTTTTCCTTATAAAATTACTAGGCGAGCGCGTAGTTATATATACTCGGAAACGGGTAATATACTCTTTTTATTTTATTAATAAACTAAGAATATTTATTAAGTTTTATAAAGTTAATATTTACCTCGTCGGGTTTAATATTTATCTTTACGCGACGATTATTACCTTCCGTAAACGTTTCTACCCGAATATATAAGGATATAAATAAAAGACCTTTACGCCCGATATTAAAGAATAGAATTAATAACTTCTCTTATTTATTATATTTTAAATTATTATAACTAGGCCGGTTCGAGGGCGTTTAGTAAATAGTAGTCTTTATATTTATATCGACGTCTTTTATATCGACGGCGAAAGACCCTATATTAATTCCTTTTATATTATTTACTTTTATAACCTCGTCGTCTCTTTAGGTATACGTCGCTAGTCTCGTCGATTACGGGAGTCGCCGAGGTAAAGAGGGTAAGACTTACGGTTTCTTATATAAATAATTATCGACGAAGATTTTATAGTACGGTAGGTATTTATTAAATTTACTAGAGTTTACGAAATTCCGCCTATAATATTTATATATACGTAGTATTATAATATTTATTTACCGCGGTGATACTATCGCTTTATAGTTATTATACTATATATATAGTTAAGTAAGATCGGATATCCGAAATAAAAATCGAAAAAAGGGCGTTCGATAAACGAGTTCGATATTTATTAAATATACTTTCCTATATAATATATATTATTAGGTAATATTTAACTTATTTCCTACTAATTTATAGTCTTCCGTATAATAATAAGAATAAATTCTTCGAATAGATACGCGGGTAATATCTAGATTTATTATATAGTAAAACTTTGGAGGTTACCCGCCGCGAGCCGATTTACGCTAATAAATAAATAGTGTTTTAACGGTTTAATATTCAGATTTTTTAAGTCCTTATCTTTAGAATAGTCTACTACTAGACGTTCCGCCGATATTAAAGAATAACGGTTTAGTTTATTTATAATTTCACTAGTTTATATATATTTAATCTTCCTTATTATCTAACTTATTAATTATACTCGGGATTAAGACTATTAATAATTATTATAATAGAATAAATAAAAGGAGTTATTATTAAAAGATCCGAGATATATATATATTCTTTACGCTTATACCGATAATAAGAGAAGGAGTAATATAACTCCGAAACCCTCCCCTATTAAAAAAGCGAAAGTATTAAGGATTAATAATAACGATAAATCGTAAGAGCTTATAGATAATATTTAATTTATAACTATAATAAATAGTAACCTATAATATAATATAAACGATATTAATAATCGGTTTCTCGAAGGTTTTTATACCGCGTATTAAGCGAAAGTCTTCTTAACTAGCTCGAAAATAAATTTAAACTAAACTTTTTATCTTTTCTTAATAAGATTTGGTCTTTATACTACCGATATTCTTAATTTATTAATCCGTAAAAAGAATAAATAATTTACCCGTAAATTATCTCGACTCGCTTTTTATTTAATTTAACTATATAATTATATTAAGAATATATATAATTAAATAAAAGGGTTATTAGGGCTACGGATATTTATTTTTAATTATAAAGAATATATCGGCTCTAATAATCGAGTGGGTATACTATTTATAAATATCCTTTATATTATTATTATAGTTAATTATAAATAGGCCGGATTTATTAAGCCTAAAATTATTCTTAAGAAATATACTCTTATAATTAAAGCGAGTATTAATATTAATACTTTTATTAACGGCGAGTAAACCTTATTATTACTTCTAAAAAAAAGGCGGGTATAAAGTATAAAACTATTACCGTCGAGCTCGATTTAATTAATAATAAGGACGTTAATAATAATATTATTATAAAAGATATTACCGTTATTAATAGAAGTACGGCTACCGAAGGTACTCCCGTTAAAGAGAAATATATTTATAATTATAAATTTAAATACCTTAAGGCTCCTTTAGTTAAACGCGCCGAGAAATACTCTATAACTATAATAACCTTCGAGGATAACGGTATTACCGGTATAAATATTTAACTCGCGGATAAAAATTAATATAAAAATAAATTTATTTCCGGAAATTTAATTAAGGAGGAATAAAAGGATAAAGATTATCCTTTAAATAAAGAGTCACTACTTTATAGGTTAACGGGGGTTTTTATAATAAATACCGGTAAAGATTATACCTTATATCGAATCGCCTTAAGGTATAGTTTAATTAATTTATTCTACTCGGCGGCTTATAGATATAAAGCCCGAATATAAGGTTATTAAATAATTATAATTATTTCTTTTACTTCTATCTCCACCGAAGATTATTTATCGAGGGTTAATTTATAAAATAAGATCGTAGTAACGAAACTAAACTATAATCCTCGATATATTAATTTATTTAAGACCGGACTCTTTAATCTTACTCTTTTTACCACTCTATTCCCGAGTACCTCGGTAATAATAACCGGCGAATATACCGGTATTTATATATATTAAGGTATTTATTATATAACGAGTTAACGTTTAAAATACCCGTTAATTAGGACGTTTATTATCGTAAAACCTATATCCTTATATTATATTAACTACCTACTTTAAAATAATACGAGTTTCTTAGAGATTATTTATCTAAAATCTATATAAATATCTAACTATAGATACCCTACTACTAGAAATCTTACCTCTTATAAGTATTATTAATTAGTTATAAAAAGTAGATTATTATAACTAATACTTTACTTTACTTATTTAGCTTTAAACGCGGCTACGCTATAAAGAACTAAATATATTTTTAATTATTATAAATACTCTTATATCTTTATCTACCGATTATAGTACTTTTACCTCCTTATTTATATATAATTACTATTAATAAAAGTAATTATATATAAGGAATCACGAGCCTCGTAAATAGATAATTATTACTACTTTAAGATTTCATTAATAAACTCCGTAGTCTTATTTTATTAAACTTAATCTATATCGAAGGTCCTTATATCTTAAGTTATTTATAATTTACTTTATTTTTTACTTAATTTCCTTATGTAATCGCCGAGCTAGGAGTAATAATATAAAAAGAAATTACTTTTTATATAAATAAATAATTACTATTAATAGGAATTTTAATTAACGGACTTTATAATTTCGCCTCTTTAAACTCCTATTTATTCTATACCCCTCTATACTCTAGGTAATAATATTTTATTAATTTATTATATTAAATAAATAATAAACCGCGGTTACTCGCCTAGATAAAAATAACCCCGGTAAAATTACCGGCGATATATATATAGATCTTTAAACTATCGAGCGCGATAAAGCCGATAATCCTATTAAAGAGCGAGCCTATAATAATACTATATTTATAAAGAAGAAGAACCCTTTATATAAAATAAAAATTATCTTCGAAGGTTAAAATAAACCTATTAAATAATTTAAAAACGAAGGTACCTACGTAATATATAAGATTTATATAAATAAGAATAATAATTAATTATTTAGTATATATATCTAGATTAAGGTTTTTATTAATAAAGAAAGACCTACTCCCGATTACTCTCGCGAAGAGTAATTACTCTATATTTAGGTATTCCGGCTAAATATTATAAACGATATTTAAAACGAGCCGTTAATTTATATATATCTTAAGGCTTTTATAGGTAAACCTACCTAAAATAATTTTATTAAATAAATATACCTCGATTACTATATTAAATTATAGGAGGTCGGAGTAGTTACCTACTATATTATAGAGTAATTAATATATATAGAATTTTTATTCCGCCTAGCGAAGGCGTAGATTAAAGGAATCCTATAAAAAACCGGTAATTTAGGTATTTTTTAATATATTTAAAATTAACTACTCGACGTATTTACTAAATTAAAGAATAATATAATTAAGTTTACTACTTTCTTTTCGACCTCGGAGGCGGATTTATTTTTTATTTTATATAACGAAATATTATTTATATTTAATCTCGAGCGAGTATATATATTATATATTTATTAATTTAATAGTTTAGCCGATACGAAATATAAAGTTTAGAAAGATTAAATTATATTAATAATAAATCGTCCAAAGGTTAATTTACCGTTTAATTTAATATATATTAATAATAACGAGTACTAGACTACCGAGGGTATATCTATTATTTACTAGGAGGAGAACGAGATAAAAGATATTAAGAATTCCTAGTTTTAAGAATATTAATTATACGCCCTAATAATTATATTAGGGGGTAATCGTATTTATATAAACCTCCTCCGCCTACCCTTAAACTACGAATATCGTTTTTCGACGGAAGATAATTTCGTAATTAAATTTCTTATTAAAGAATAAACGGTAGTTATCCTATTAAAACCCTTTCTTTATACTAGTTCGCTCGATTATATTATTATATTTAACCGCCCTTAAAAGTACGAAAAGAATAATTAAAATAATCTAAAATTAAAGTCGGTCTTTAATTTAATAGATTTATAAAATATATTATATAAAGAGCTCGAGAAGTTCTACTTCGACGCGGAGCCGATAATAATTAAAGTCGTTCCTCTTTTATCCGATATCCTATATAAATTTAAACTAGCCGTTATTAAGATATTAAATCCCGTATATAAAGAAGATATAAATTATATTTATAACCCTCGATAGTAATAATTTATTATCGGATAAGATTTACGTACCTAGACCGTAGTTAATATTCTTTAAAGAATAGATTTTAAGGCTAAACTCGAATAATAAAGTATCGATCTAAATAAATCTTAGATAGGTATATTAAAATATTTATTATATATACCTAATAACCTCGGATTCCTAAAGGGATTATAAGGAATTAAGAAAATAAAACTCGATATAATTATTATTATATTATTTATATCGGCCGGTAAAAAGGTAAAGGTCTTAAATTTAATAAATAAAGTAGTAGACTCTTTTATTATAAAGTTGAATACCGAATTTACTCGGCTCGGTAAAAGAGGAATTAAAATTATAGAGAAGTATATAATTCGTTTTTATTTATTTATAACCGAATAGGCCGTTATTTAAAATAAGAACCAACGATACGTAGTTTATAATATTAATAATTTATAATAATAACCTAGCTCTTCGCTCTTTTAAAGCTAATATAATCGGTTTATAATAACTATAATAAATAAAGCTAGAAAGATACCTTTTAATATTATAAATCGTTATTATAAATTTTATAATACGAGCTTCGATACTTTATTATTATAAGTTATAAACCTTCTCGGTCGACTTAACCTAAATATTAATCCTATTTTTATTAATAATATTATTATAAACGGTAATAATACCCCTAAAGGCGTATAGCTAGATAATAATAAAATTATTAAAAATAACGAGTTATAAGGCGAGAGCGATCCTTAAACCGATATAATATAAACTAGTAACACTCTTTAACCCGATAAATCATAAGGTAATTAAAGATAAAAAGGCTCGGATTATAATAATAATAATTTTATCGACTATAATAATAAAGATATTATTTTAATAAATAATATAGACTTCGAGGACTACGGGGGTAGAGCGGGGTTTATATTTAAAAATATAACCTTTTAAAAAGCTAAAGAGTTATAATAAATAATAAAAAAGAATATTAAATATAAATTAGACGAAGCCGGGAATATAACCTACCGCTAAAAACTTTATAAATACTTTCGCGAGATATTCTATAAAGTTAAGAACGACGATACGTTCGATAATAAGGAGGAATATTATATATTTAAAATACTCGAATTATTACTTTTAGAGGATATCTTTATAAAGGATATCGCTATCGTTACTATAACTCTTATTAATTCGGGTTATATAATCTTAAAGAAGAATTTTAAAGGCGATTATATTATTATCTAAAAAATTAATAAAGTTAATAACGAGGAGCTCTTCGTTACCTTAACGTAATATAAAACTATTATATATTTATTAAGAGACGATAAATAACTACCGTTTAAAGAGTAAAATATAAAGTATAATCCTTTCGCTAAATAGATAAATAAAAGTATATATAAATATTAAATAATTTTAAGCTACCCTAAATATAACCTAACGAAGTAATACCGAATTATTATAAATATTATTAATATTATCTCTAGAATTTAATATAAAAGTTTTATTACCTTTATAATAAATCCGGCTAGTCGCTTTAATATTATTATAATTACCGAAGTATATAAGGATTTATTTAATACCCCTATAAACTTTATCTAAATTAATACCGACGGATAATATAGTAAAATAGGCTTCTCCTAATCCGGTTAAAATAAACGGGAGTTATAATTTATTATAAAGCTCTATTAGTATTATATCTAAAAAGGAATTAAAGCTAAAGATATCTTTATCCTTATAAATTATTTTATATAAATTAATTTTATAAGACGAGCGCTAGCGTTTACTATAAGATTAGAAAATATAAATACCGGAACTATTAATAATTATTAAAGCGAAGAGAAGTTTATAATAATTCTTTATATAGTAGGATTCGAGAAACTAGGCTTTATATCCTTTAATCCCCGCGTAGGCGACGCCTTAACGATTATTATAAATTAAATAAAGATTTAATTATACGAGAAGAAGTATAAACGATTCTACTATAATTATCTACGAAGACTTTCAATAGAAATAAATACCTATATTAAATATAAAGAGGAGCTCCTAGTATTTAATTTTATTAAATATAACTATAATTTAAACTCGGACGATAACTTTTAAAATAAGGATTTATATATAGTAGACTAATCGGAGGAAGATCCTAATAATATTACGTATATAAAAAAAGGAACTAGAAATACCGAGGGATTCGATAATGATTAGGATATTATAGAAGCTTATATTATTTAAAACTCGATTACTTCGGGATCTAGTATTAATATAAAGAATCTAGCGACTCCTATTATCGACGATATATATAATTAAAGAAGAGGCCGTAGTATAGGATACGTAATAACCTTTAATATTAATAATAGTAATATATATAGTTAGGGATCTAACGAGAATATAAAACCAAATATTATATTAAACCTAAGGTTATTTAATTTACTATATTAAATACGAGTAGGGGTAGAAAGTTTAATAAACTTTTAAGAGTTTAAAAAACTAGCGAGTACCTATTATTATAGGATAAAATTATAAGTTAATAGATCCTATAATTTATTAAAAACTTCTCTATTAGCCCTTTTATAAGGGAGTAATCGTAATACGTAAAACGCTTTTAATAGTTTACCTACTTTAACTAGGTACGAGCTATCTATATAAAAAACATTAGAACTATAATAGGAATATTATATATACCGCGTTATTTCGGAATAATACCCCTTATATATAACCTAGAAAGTAATATATTATATTTATTTTTCTTTAATAAATAGTAGGGCGGTCTAATCTCACCTTCCCTTCTATTTTAACGAATTTATTAACTACGAATAATACCCTAACTATAAAACGCACTATATATAATTAATAAGTTATTATATATATATAATCGACCGCTCTTCCTACTAGCCTTTATATATAAAGGGTATAATAATTATAATTACTAAACGAAAAGATCGAACCGAGTAAAGTAAATATAAATACCGACCGCGAGCGATCCTTATATATAAATATTATTTTTAACTAATTATAAACCTTATTACTAGAACCTATAATTACTATTAAGAGATATAACTAAACTACGATTACGACCTTATTTATAAAGTTATAAGTAATATACTAGAGCTAGAAACTATATTATCTACCCTATATTATTAAAGTTAAGACTACGATACCTCTATATTAATATAAAGACTATAATAATAACGAATTTAACCCTATTTTTAAAAATTTAATAGAGCTTTATTTAAAGACTACTATTAAGGGTAAGGACTAGAAACTAATAAAAAAAGAGATTAAAATATAGTTAATATCGAACTCCCTAACGGACTTTAAATAATATATAACTAAGGTTATTAGGGACGAGTTTATTATTATTTTAACTTTAAAATACGAAGATAATACTCTAAAACTTTTTAATAGTCTAAATAACGACGGTATTTAGAGTACTTTTATTATTTTAATATAACGTATCGCCTATAATATAAAACGGTAACTAAAAGATATTAGTGAAAGATCGTTATATAAATTAAATTAATTATAATAACCTTTCTCGTCTCCTAGCGAGATATTAAACCAAATATAAATAAAAGATATTATATTATTACCCGCTATACTAAAGCGGTAGACGAATTATACGGCCGTATAAGGATCTAATCTACTAAACGTTAATTTTAGAATAAAGTATAATAATTTAATAACTAGGTTTACTCTCGCGGATATTACTAGGTTAACCGACCCTCCGTTAAATTTAAAAAAGGTAATATTAAATATAATATTATTAATATTTATTAAATACTTAAGCGAAGATCTAGGGCTAAATACTTCGTTATTATTAAAAATCTAGTTTAAGTATTAAGGAAGTAGATTTATAATTAGACTATTAAAGAACCGTTAACTCCGCGGAGTAATTAAAGAAGTTATCGATAACGAGAATAACGACCCTATATTTAAACTCGTGCTAGTAAACTAGGGATTAATTTAATAACTTTTTTTATCCTTAATAAAGATAATAAAATCTTAAGATAAATAAACCCTTATTCCGTTTCTCGATATTATTTACGGCGTACGGCTAATATCGGGTAGTAGAAATAATAATAGAAAATAATTCCGAAAACGAGATCCATAGCCTAAGGCGAGGAAAACGTAAACGTAGAATAAATATTATAAATAAAGACGGTAAATAAAAGGGACTACTAGGTAGACTATTAGCGGATATTAATTAAATAATAAATTTATAAAGTAAATTCGATAAACGTCGAGAATAGAAATAACCGAAAAGTAACCGTCCTAATATACCGTATATATTCCGGACTATTAAGAATAATAATACCCGTCCTAGTATATACTTTAAGTTCCCGATTAAGGAAAATTAACCTATTAATCCTAATATATACTTTAGGTCGGTTTTACGCGACGTTTCCTTTATTAAAACCCCTAACGATTTAATTAATCTTAAAATAAGTATAGATAATAAAATAATATAATTTTTATAAACTCTTACTAATAACCCTAAAGGTAAAAATAACGGTGATCGAAATATAAAGAATAATAAAACCCCTATAATACGCGATAATAAAAGAGTTAATTAAGTTATAATAAATAATTAGCCTTTAATAAATATAATATAATTAATAATAATAACTCGACCGATCTCGTTTACGGTAGATAATTTATTTAAATAATTATAGAAAGGCTTTACGGATATTAAAATCGCGTATAACGAGAAAGCGGTTAAACGCGTAATTACTAGTTAAATATTTAAACTAGTATTTATCCCGGAGTAAAACGAAATAAAAGATATTCCGATTAAGGAAAAGGAAGATACTAAAAAATCCTTAAAAAAAAGAGCGAAGGATAAATAAATTAAGGGCTAGGTTTAAATACTAAAGTTAATAAATCGGGTTAAATTATCGAACGTATAACCTATTAAAATAACGGAATATATATACCGGAATAATAAAAGATAAAAGGACTACTACCTTCTTTTTAGGCTAGATAATATTAAAGATTATAAAACCGGAAAAAAGATTTATATAAAAGGAATAATAATAGGTTTTACCTTATTCTAAATACTCGGTATATTTATTTTATTCGAAATAAAGGTCTTCTAAAATAGGGGATACCTCGTAGATACTATAAAATTTAAAAAGATAATATAACTAACCTTTATTAAACTTAGAATTAATAATTAATAAAGGATTTAAACTTTATAGGCTCTCGGCGTAACCTACCTAAACTATTTATTTATATTAAACCGTAAAGACGTAAAAAAAGCTAAAAAGGAAAAGAGATATAATTTATATTTTACGGAGGGAATAACGAAGGATTTTTAATTACCTAAGGTATATTACTTATCCAAGAACCTCTAAAGGATCTAATATATATATATCGATTCTAATATATTTAAAAAATTTATACCGAGTTACGACCCTAATTTCTTTCTTCCCCCCGCGGGTTTATTATCTTATTAACTAAATTTAATAAATATATAAATAAAATAGAAGGATAAAGTTTTTAGGTAGGTATTATAATAAATTTATAACGATCCTAAATTAAAAACCTATACCGTAAAACTAAATATATTAAATCGCGATTTTTTAATAAGATTAAAATAGGTTCCCTATTTTAATAAAGATTATAACTTCTTAAAAGTATTTTATTTTATATCCTTAACCTTATTTCCTAACTAGGTCGATAAGATCTTAACGAATAAAATTCCCGCGGTAAAAAAGAGGGGTAATAAAGTTAAAATATAAAAATATTAATATTAATAAAATATAAGATAGGGTAGGATCGTAGTAAACGAAGTATATACCGAGAATAATAAAATTATAGGGACGATTACTAAAATTCGAAAGATCGATAATATAATACCGGGTTAAAAACCTCGAAAGATTTTAATTAACGGGACTCCGTTTAAATTATTACCGAGGACGATAATAAATTAAATAGGTATATTTATAAATAATAAATAAACTACGTTACCTCTTAAAAAAGATTACCCTCGCCTAAATAGGGCGCGTAAATACCTGAAATATTATATAAAAAATAAACTTATTAAGATCGGTAAAAGGTATAAAAACCTTATCCGGAGTATATATAATAATAACGATATTAACGACGAGTATAAATAGTATAAAAAGACTATAACTATTATTATTCGAATATTTTAAATACGATATATATTAGACTTTATTTTTTTCGGGGAACCGCTAGTTAAATTTAAATTTAATTATTATTTTAACTACTTTTTAGGCTACCCGTAACGGTACGAATTATTATTAGAATATTACTTTAAAGAAATAAATTAAGGAGTTCGGTAAATTTATTATAATATTATATTTACCTTTACGAGTTATAAAAAGAATATTATATTAAAAGTTACGGTATAATTATAACTCGCGGCCGTATATTATATTAGAATTCTATTATTATTCCCTAAACTAGTTCTTTATAAAGATATAAAGGACCTTAAATTAACGGGTAATAAATTAAGGGATAATAATTAATTTAGGTTAAAGAAAAAGAAACTTTATAAACTAAAGTAAAAAGATTTAGCCTTCGAAAAAAGTATTAATTAAATTATTAAAATAAATAATTATCTTAAAATATAAATATTAAATATTTTTAAAAATAAAATATAGGGAATCGATATAAAGATAATTATTATAATTATATCCTTTATCTTAGCTTTTATTATTTATTAAGTAAATATTTCTAACGGAATCCTATATTATAACGTAGGCCTTATCCTATACTAGGAATATTATATTAATAATTATATAGGCGATCCGTTTAATATAGAAAAGACCTATCGCCTTAATCTATAGAGGTATACTTAAATTAAAATAAATTAAAATCGTTAAACTCTTTTAGGAGGGTAAAAACGGTATAAAAAATATATTTTTAAAACCCGTATCTTAATTTCTAATAGGATCTACCGTACTTTTAAATATAGAGTAGATATTTACGGCCTTTAAATATATCGTTATCTTTAACTCTAAATAACTAATAAGCGCTAAAGACTAGGTTATATACCGTATTAATTAAATCGGTTAAAACCGCGCGATATATACGATTAAGTTCGTAAATATAATTTCTAAGGTAGATATAATTATTTATAATAAATAAAGAGCTCGATAACGGATATATTAAATAATAGAAGGCTCTATAAAGGAGTCGGAGAGTTATAAACTCCGCGAAGTCTTAAAGGAGTATATTTATAATAACGAAGGCGAGTAAGACGAGTATAGCTAGTTATAAAAAAATAAATAATTTATTATTATAAAGGTATAACGAGAGGATAGCGATATTTATAAAAAAAGATATTAAAAGGGTAGACTAGCGGTATTAATATTTAAAAAGAGTTCGATAATATAAAGGAGATAAAATAATCGTAAATTCTATAAATCTAGAAAGATTTAAATATACTAAAATAATCTAATAATCCTATATTTAACGATTATAATCTTATTATTAATTCGGAGATATTAAAGATTAATACTCGTATTCTCGAGCTACCTAAGATACTCTTCGTATAAAATTCTATAACTAAATTTACCTTTTCTAGTCGTTAGGATTTATACGGAAAAATATTTCTCCTCTTTAATATTTAGCCGTTGAAATTTTAGGGTATTTATATCTTAAAATTAAATAAAGATCGTCGAGCGCCTATAATTAATAAATAAATAAATAACTTTAAGAGAAACTTTATAAAGCTCTATTATAGATATAACGGAAAAATCGAGAATATCAACCCTCCCGTTATTAACGGCTATATTAATAATATCGAGGCTATTAATATAATATTTATAGCCGTTAGAAACTAATCGAAGTCGCGTCCCTAAATACTTCTAGTTATTTTTAATAATAAAAGCGCCGATATTTATAATTAGATTAAACGTAATTATAACGTCCGTTTCGGAGTTATATCGTAATACGTCTAGGCGAGTAATATTATTAAAAACGCCCCTTAATACTATTTTAATATATTTATAAAATTTAATTATAAACTCGGGGGTACTACCTCTATAATTAAATTAAAGACTAAATACTTCGAGGAGCCTATAATAATTATTAGTATTAATATCTCTTATATAGTACCCGGCCTAGAGTAAGCTTCTATAATTATTATAATTATCTTTATTAATCGGACTACCTCTTATTATATTATTACGGTCGAGACGAACGGCTCCCGTATTAAGATAATTACCTTTATACTTCGTCCTTTAGTAGACTAGTAGTAGAAGAATATTAACGGGGGTAATCTACCTAAATATATTTATTACTTTTATAACGGCCTTTCTAAAGATTAATTTAATCTATTTTTAAAATACGAGATTATTAATATAAAGCGCTTATTTACGGACTTAGGCTAGAATCATCCTAATAATAAAGTTAAATTCATTATTATAATTACCGAGAAGTATTATTATATTCGCTTCTTCCCTCCTATAGGTCCTATAATTAATAAAAATAATAATCCTATACCTAATATAATTATTAATTATAATATTATTTACTCCTTCGAGAATAATATTTATCTCTACTCGCACGTAGTTATTTAGGGCACTACTCGACCTACTAATTATTATATATTAATAAATAAGGTTAATATTCTATTAGATCAATTCTAGGTAATACTCTACGAGTATTATTATTAATATTAATATATAATTACTCCCGTATCTCTTTATAAGTTTAGTTTTAAATTTATAAGAATATATTAAGCTAATAGAAGATAGTCCCCGTAGTATATTATATTTATTTAGTAATTAAGCGTAGTAAGGCTTATATCGATATAACTACTACTAAAAGAGCTACGCTTTAAAAGGAGCGACGGAAACTAAATAGGGAGGCGTAATCCTATTCTAATAAAATAAAGTTATAGATTAAATAGCCTAAACTCTAGCTAATCGAGCCTTAAGACTAGATAAATTTTAATATATAATATATTTAAGTTTATAAAGTCGTGTAAAAACGTTTATTAAATATCGTAGGTAATAAATATATTTAATAAATATAATAAATTAATAATATTAATATACGATACTTATATAAATACGCGAGTAAATACGCGATTAATATTATTATATATTATATCTAACCCATAACTTGAACTATATAAATTAAATAACTAAATAAATTATTTACGGGTTTAAGCTAGTTTAATACGTAATTTATTAATAAATAATAATAAAACGTTTAATAAACCTACTCGGAGCTATAGATAGCGGAATATACGGGTATTATATTTAGAAAAAGCTTATACAGTCTCCCGCTTTACCGATGTATTTTAAAATTATCTATAATATGGATTTCCTTAGGGGCGGTTTCGGTTATTATTTTATTACTACTTTTATCTTTCCTAGAGAAATATAAAGAAATAACGATATATTTAGAAATAATATAACGATTAATATTAATACCGGTAATTTAGAGTAGAGTTACTATAGTACGGATTCTAGCTTTTAAAAGGAAGTATATTATAAATTTATAATTAGCGATAATTATTTTATAATTAGTATTTTTATAACTCTTTTATATTTTAATTTCAGGGTCTAGGCCGACCCGAATATTAATATACCGGTATTTCCTAAACGCTTATCCTATTCCCGTATTTTTAGAAGAGTCGTAGTTTAATTTAATAATAAACTTTTATTTTAGTAATTCGTTATTCGTTTTAACCTAGTAATAGGTTTTTATATTTTCGTTAATTATTAAAGATTACTAGCTCTTCTAAATAATATTTATTATTAAATATTTAGAGTAAATTATTTTATTAATACTTTTACTCTATCCTCGGCTCCTAAGGTAAATATATAATATATTTTTAAATCGGAAGCCTTCCTTATAAATACGGTATAAAAATAGACTAGATAGTTTAGCTTTATTAATAATTATTTAGAAACTATATATTTCGTCTTATTTATTATAAATATTATTATACTACGGATCCTGGTTTTAATTATTAGCGTAATTAATATTAAGTATAAATTACTCTTTTATTTATAACTCTATAATATTATTCTTTTAAGAATAATTCTTTTATACCTCGATTTTATAATAAATAATAGTACGCCTAAAGGGTATTTATTATTGCCCGAAATAATTAAAATTATAACTACCGGTTATAAGCCCGCGGTTTTCTTAGCGCGGTTAATAGTTAAGACGATTTTTATTTTTAGGAGAGAAAAGTACGTTCCTAGAATTACTATTAATAATTTATAGTTAAATAAGTAACGACTAAATTTAATAAAATTATTACTATATTTAAGAGATACTTAGTATATTCTAATAAACCGGATTAATAAATTAATAAAAAGTAGTTTAAAATAACTAGTTCTATTATAGCCGAAACTAGTTAGGTTATTAATAATTCTATTAACTTTACTATAAACTCTCTAGCTTAGAGGGCGGTAGAGGTTTAATTATTTTATTACTTCGTATTATTCCTAGTTAGACTCCTTCTTTAATATTAAATAAATCAAGGAATTTATTTAATAAGATACTAAGTTTAGGCGGATTAATAAAAGACTTAAAATTAGAGTTAATATAATCGTAGATTATAAATATTTATTAATAAATACTAGGAATATCGGTGGCCCTAGTTAGGCTAAATATTTTATTTATATACTATTTAAATATTTTACTAGTGCGTATTTAAACGAATTTATATTTATTAAAATAAAGTTTAGATATAACTTCTAGTGTCTTTATTTTAAATTATTTAATAAAACGATTTATTTATTTAAGGCTAGCGAAGATATATATTAACGCCTTAATATTAATATTTAATTTATTCGAGAATTATTTAAGAGCTATATCCTTAAGATATAAAAATAAAAACTTTCGTATTTCTTTTTCGCCGTATTATTTAATTATATTATTAACGTGATCCTTAAAGTCGAAAACGTTTTTATATATAGTATACTTTTTTAAAATAAATAGGTTATTCTTTTTATTGTTTTTAAAGTCGAAGAATTTAATCTCTTCGAGTTTTAATTTATTCTAGGCGTTTACCTTAATATTAATACTATTATAATTAACTAGGTTATTCTCCTTTACTAGGCCTTAAGGTCTTATTAGGCCTATTTTTATTTTTATTATTAACCTATTAATAACGGCCTAAATCTCTAGCGCTTCTATAAAATCTATTATTTATTCGGGAGTTATAACTAAGTACTCGAGAAGAGTTATAACTTTTTTATTTTTATCTTCGTTTTCCTCTTCTAAAGATTATTTCTTTTATAAACTTCAATAAAGTTCTTTAATATCCCTTCGGAAAGTATTAATAAACGGTATTATAGTAATTTTATTAATAACCTAGGGTAGCTATATAGTAGGCTATTTAAATTTAATATACTCTAAAAGATTATTATTAAATTACTTCGCTTTCCGGCCCCTCTTTAACGAATACTAAAGAGGTACTTTAGTAGGAGAATTAGAGAACTATATAACTATTTAAATAACTACTCGTTTAACGTCAAAAATAACTTTTACTTATTTTAGGATATATTTACTTAATAGTAGGAATTCTTATAAATAGAAAGTAAAATCAACTATAATAAGATTTAACTAAGTTTCTTCTAGGGTAATAACTAAGGTAATAATTAATAATAAATACTAAAAGTAGTAATACTAGGAGAATAATATAAGAGTAGTATTAAAAAACTAGTACTCCTTTTCTATAATAGAAGCGTAGGAGATATAACTAGTAATATATTTACTAGGCTAGATATTTACTTAATAGGTAATTTACTAAAATAAATAACTATATTAATAAAAGAGAATTAAATAAAGGAACGTTCTAAATACTTAATTTAATATTTACTATAGATACTTTAAATAAAAAGAGTATTGAATAAGTTATTTTAATAACTTAATAAAGATCTTGAAAATACTTATTTAAGGTAATAGGGTATAGTATAGAAATACTAAATATATATAACGTAAATAAAACTCGCTATCGATATATAGTAAGTTATTTTGAATATAGTAGTTAATAGGGAGTATATTAGCCGTTTTAGAGGTTATTTTACTATTTATAACTAGTATAATTATTTTTACTAATATAGAAGAGGTATAATTCTACGTTAATATTATTATTACTACTATTTAATAAGGGGTTAATATAATAATATATAGTATAAAAGATATTAATTATTCTATAGAGGATTTCGCCTTAATATATTAGAATCCTAGTATTACCCTAGTCTCGATAGGGTTAGTAGTAGGGCTCAGCCCGCCGTTTAATAAATATTTATAATAATACTCCTACTAAAGTCTACCCCGTAATAACTAGGTTAAATCGCTAGTTATTTTATTATTTTATTATTAACTAGAGTATTAATTAAAGTATCTTATCTTGTATTTAACTAGCCCTCCGTTAATCCGCCTTATTTTATTTAATGAAAATATCTCTAGTTATCCTCCGTCGTATTTAGTTAAAGTATTCCTCGCTAAATATAACCTCTTATTTAAATTTATTAAAATACATTATTAAGCCGTGTAAGTTTAGTCTGTATTAGAAAGTATATATTTTTCGGAAAAATCTCGGAGTCGTCGATTTTGAGCTTTTTGAAACTCCTCTTATTATATCTAAAATTAAAACTTTGAGATTACCGAGAAAGTATTTCATAAATATTTAAAATACCTCGAATTCTTATCTTTATTTCGTCCTCGGTATCCTCGGTCCTAATATACTTTATTAACTTTTTTCCGAGTCTAATTTTATACCGCCGTTATTTATATCTCGTTGTCGCTAACCTCTCGCCGGATCCGTTCCCTAACGAATCTTTAATCAAGTTTTCTTCTTTTTCTTTTTAGTTAGTCTATTTACCGGTCTCTTACCTAGTTATAATTAACGTAATATTTTAGAATTTAGTTTTAAGCCTCTAGTCTTTACTCTAGAGATAAAGAGTATTATCGCGCTTTTCGCGGGTAATATCTAATTATATTATTTATTTATCTAGATTATAACTTCCTATACTAGGTTATATTAGTTTTTTTATCTTTTTAATTAATCTCGAATATTTTAGAGTCTATAGTCTTCTACTTTTAACCTTTATTCTAGAGGTAAAGAATATCGTCGCGCTCCTTGTAAACGGTATCTAGTCGTATTACTAACACTCTATCGAGTTTATAACTTCCTAGACGGAAGATTTCAATTATTTTATTTAACCTCCGTTAATCCTTTGAGTTAACTAGCTAGTTAATTAATATAGTTAAATTATTATTATAACCGCGTCTTTATAGCCCTCGACGTCTTTACCCCGCTAGTACTAGTCCTCTATAGTCCTCTATCTCCGCGCCGGCGCTAGAGCCAAGCTGTCGCTTATTTTTTAAAATCACGAAGACGCGATTATTAAAAGAGAAAGATATTATTATATATAGAAATTATCGTAAATATTTTATAATATTAAGAATCTCGTTTATATTATCTAATCGGGCTAGCGCCTATCTCGTATATAAAAGATTTTATAAATCCTATATTCTAGATTCTTTATAACTAGTTTTCTCTTAATATAATATATTTATTAATTATTTATATTTCTTATTTATAATATTAAAATTTACTTATTTTAAAGAATTAGTATTTAATTATAATTAATTTTAATATTAAATTCGAAGTATTTAAATATCTTATCGCTATTAATATTAACCTCGATTAAAGACTTTAAATTATTCGTTTCCGTATTATTAAAAAACTACGCTATAGTTCTCTTTTTCTATATTATTAGAGTCGAGATTAGGGCGAGAATTATAGTAAAATAAAAATACTCTAATTACTAAAACGTATATAGCGAAGAGAGGAAGAGGCCGTGATATATAGAGTAGATATAAGATAATAATATATATAATTATATATTTAGTATATAGATAGGTTACTTTAGACCGTAGGGTAATTAGAAAAAAAAAGAAAAAGTATTAACGAAAGAATAAAAGCGAAAGAGTAAGAGAGTAAGAGTAGAAGATAATATAATAAATAGTCGGTAGAGTTATAACCGGCTCTTCTAATTAGTATCTAAAATAAACTAACTAGACACTTTCGTTTAAATTTACAAAAACGTAATAATAATTAAAGAGTAGGAAATAGTTAAGGAGGAGTATAAAGGAGTAACGAGGGAGTATAAAAAAATAACGAGGGAGTAGAGAAGAGTAGCGAGGGAGTATAAAGAAATAGAGAGAGAGTATATAAACGAAATAGTCGTTAACGAGGGAGTAAAGCGGCGAGGCCTAAATTCACGAGCGGTCACGTATTAATTTAAGTTCGGGGAAATTATATATAAATATATAATGAGGCTATATATACTCTATTATTACTCTATAGTATAACCTAGTACTACTCTATAATATATCTTATTATTACTCTATAATATACTTTATAATATATTTCATTATTAGTTTATAGTATACTTTATTACTACTCTATAATATAGTCTATTATTACTCTATAATATATCTTATTATTATTTCATTATTACTTTATAGTATACCTTATTATTACTTTATAATATATTATATTATTACTCTATAGTATACTTTATTACTATTTCATTATATAGTTTATAATATATTTTATTATATAGTTTATAGTATATTTAATTATTACCTTAAAGTATAACTTATTACTACTTTATAATATA
>JAABUS010001611.1_pt1 | contig 47913 bp, 42 predicted proteins | sample 5560161 | NCBI WGS metagenome assembly JAABUS01 (sample SAMN10711885, study PRJNA513376) | rock metagenome | isolation source: Antarctica rocks | place: Antarctica: Victoria Land, Trio Nunatak nord | collected 2016-01-04 | reverse complement strand
TAACCCTAACCTCGATTTAAGTAGAATATATACAAAGATATTAATCTTAAATTGCAATTAGAAACAACTACTTTATTGTTAATAGAATATAATTTAGAAGAAATTATTATAAGAGCAATATTAATTCTTAAAAGCTCTAACAATCTCTTGCAAATTTAAGAACTATTAAGAGAGAAGAAAAGCTTATAACTAAAAGTCTTCTATCTAGTATCTAGACTTTGCAACAAAGATAGACAACTTCTTTAAGTTGTTGCTTATAAAGATATTAGCAAAATTTGCACTTTGCTTAACAATAAAACTAATATTAAGACAAGAGAAAGATATATAAAGATTCTATTTATACTTGCGATATATTATTCTTATTATTAAACTATTTGTTTATTGTTCGATAATAATATTAAGATAGATAGTATAAATACTTTAGATATTATTACTTTATATTATATTATAGCTCGAGACAAAAGAATTAATATAGTTCGAATATCGCTAGGTATTATAGTGTTAAATTAGTAGTTCGTTAATTACGTTTATCGATTAAACAATTCTTTGTTTTAATCTCGCTTAATTTTCTAAGTTTGATCTTAATTAGATTTAAGTTAAACTAGATTAGATCTAAATTAATTCTTGCTAAATATAAAGTTTGCAATCTTATATAGTTAGTATTGTTTTATTTCTCTCTTTTCTCTTTTGTCTTTCGTTTTATATATTAAATCTAGTATAGATCTAAGTTCTATTTAGTTATTAATTTAAATATCTTTTTAATAAAGATTTCGAATCTAGCTTTTAATATTACAAAAGATCTATACTTTTTGCAACGCTTTTACGCGTTAAAATTTAATTTTTTCAAGTATATTAATACTTATTTAATTATTAACTTAATAAAGTATTCTAAACTCTTATTAGAGATCAAACTTATTGTCGAGAAATTTGTTCGACAAGTTATTCAAAATTTAGTCGAAACTCTACGTTAATTTCGAGAGCTTCAAAATTAAGTATAATTTAATATTAATACTATTTTTATCTTGTTTGCTTTAAATTCTTCTTTTGTAAAATTAAATTTAATATCTATAATTGCAATTGCGCAAATTGTTGCTTAAGCTATAAGCAATTAATCTATTTTTGTTATATAATTTCTATTGTTTTTTATAAATATTACTACTTTTGTTGTTTCTAGATTCAAGAAACTTCTTAATATATTATAATATAAAAAAGACAAAAATTAATTAAATATATAGAAACAAAATTTTATATAATATATAAATTATAATTATAATTAATATTTTATCAATTAAGTTAAAATTATCTATACAAAATTACAACTTATTATAGATAAAAAGATTTATAATTTTATAAATTAATATCGAATTAATAATCTTTATATTATTGTTTTTTTCGATAAATAATATCGAAATTTGCGTTATTATTGTAGCTATTTTTTCGAATCAAAAAATATATATTTGTATTTTTGCAAAACTCTAAAACAAAACTCTATTAATTTTGTTAAATATTACAATCTTTTTTATTAGAAGAAAAAACGTTCTTAAATAAAAAATATTTTACTAATTAATTATATAAAACGCAATATTAATTATTCTATTTAAATTACTATTATATTTTAATAAACTTTTAATAATAAATAATTATTTATTTTTTAATAATAAGTTTAAGCTTTTATTAAAATTAATAAAAAACTTTAGTAATTTAAATATTATTAATTTTGTATTGCTACAATTGTTGTTACTTTTATTAAATTAAAAAACAGTTTTATTTTAATTAGTAATCTATTAAAATTTTGTGTTATTTTTTTTGTTTTTGTTATTCTATTTGTATTAATAATTTTTATAGTATTTAACAAATTAATAGATTTAAGTTTTATAATTACTATTGTTTAAAATAAATTCTTAACTATTTTAGAAATTAAAGAAATCTATAATAAGTAAAAGTTATACTACTATTGCAAGTTGCAATATTCGAACAAAATTGCAAAAAAATATTTTAATAAAAAAAATTCTCTTTTTGTTTTGTTGATCTAGATAATATTTCTAGTATTAACAAAAATATTTTGCTATTAGCGAAAAAAGTCTAGTTTTTAAGCAAAGTTATATTCGAAAATTAATCTATATATTCTTTTGTCTTTTAGCTTTTTTGTTTTTATTTTTTTTTCAATCTTATAAAAAATTCTTGATTAGAACAATTTTAAAACTCTTTGAATCTAATTCTATATTTAAGAATAATTATATAATAGTTTTCTTCGTTTTATATTAAACTTAATCTCGAATTTCTATTATAGTTTTAATTAATAGTAGAGTTTTAATTTATATCTTTATTAATAAATTTTTCGCATAACAATATAATTTTTCTCTTTATTAATTAATTTACTTTTATAGATTTCGAGATTTTAATAATTAAGTAGTTTTAACAAACAATATTATTTATATTGTCGAAATTACTATAGTTTTTAACAATTATATTAAGAAACTATTTCTTTATGTTATTGAACTTAACTAGTATTCTATTGTTATAAATCTATTGTAATTTTGTTGTTATTTTATTAATGCAAACTTTAATTATAATACTTTTACTATATTATCTCTCTTTTATTTTAAATATTATTATTAATTGTTTATTAAAATCTATAATACTATTTAAGAAGAAAAAAAAAATTTGTCTTCTAAGAAGTTTCAAAGTATATAGAAGCTTTAAAATCAAGATATTCTTGCTATTATTTTTAACAATTAAATCTTTTTGTTTAATTTAAGTTTGTTTTGTTAGAAAATATTTAGTATTCTAGTCTTTTATAAAAAGCAATTTGTTTGTAAAAAGCAATTTAGCTTTGCTCTTTAAAAACAATTTAATCTTACTCTTAAAAAACAATTTATTTGTAAAAAACAATTTGTTTGTAAAAAACAATTTAATTTTGTTTTTTAAAAACAATTTAGTTTTGTTTATAAGAAATAATTTATCTATTTTAATTTTAAGTTTTGTCTTGTTTTGTCTAGTTTAAAACAAAAAACTTCTAGTTATATTTTTTAAGCTATTTAGAAAAGATACTTTTTAAAACTTAAATATCGAAGTTTTTTATTTTTTAAAAATTTTATCGAATAATATGCGAAACAAGTTAAGCAATCTTCTATACAATTTAATATAATTAAGTTAAAAGCTTATAGATTTAATTGCGTTATTTGCGCAAAAAATATTGAAATTTTTAATATTACTTTTCGAAAAATAGATATTTTTCTAAATTTAGTCGAAAATTTATTCAAATCTAAATTAAATCTTGTTTAGATTTTTAATTTATTAAATTTCTTAAAACTATTATTGTTTTATAAAAATATTAAAATTAATATTTATAATTAAGATTATTGTCTAGTACTTTATTAAATAGGAAAAAAACTTTACTTAACAATTTCTATTACTTAAGAAAATCTAGAATACTATTAACAAAGCAAAAATATCAACTTAGTTACAATTTTACTTTTTAGATATTTCGAGTTTCTTAATGTCTTTTTTAAGAAAGAGATAAATATTTTGTTCTTTTATTGTTTTTACAATTACGCTATTTATCTTAAAGAAAATACTTAATTTTTAGTCTTTATTTTGTACAATATAAATTATAATAAAGCTCTAGAACTTTGTTGCTATCTAAATAAGAATTTTAGCAAAAAATTTATTTAAGTTAATTGTTTTTAGATAGCAATTTCTATTCTCTTTGTTAAAAAATTCGAAAATAGATTTAGATTCTATATAAACTATAGAAATCTAAATACTATTATAGTTAAAAATAAATATTTTTTGCTTTTAATCTTTGAAATATTAAATTGTTTTAATCGAGTTAAAATCTTTATTAAACTAAATATTATTTTAGTGTTTAATCAACTACGTATTTAAAAAAAAAAGACTTTTATTGTCTTTTGTATTTGTTTTAAACTTTTCGAGTATTTTATTATATTTTTCGATCTATATAATAAATTTGTTTTGTTTTAAAAATATATTAACAAGATTTTTCGAAAATTTCTAGATAAGTTTTGTATTGTTTATCTAGATAATATTCTAATCTATAATAATAATAAATTGGAACACAAAGTTTATATTAAACTTATTTTTCGAAAGTTGCGCAAAGCAAACTTATAAACAAATATAATTAAATGCAAGTTCTATATTACTTAAATTCTATATTTAGAATTAATAATTATTATTAAAAAAGTTAAGATAAATTTAGCAACAATAAATACTATTGTTAATTAATTTATTCTAATTAACGTTAAGAATATTTAAAGCTTTCTAAAATTTGCAAACTTCTATAGAAAATTTATCTACAATTATAGTAAAATAGTTATTTTGTTAATTTATTTAATTAGAAAGAATTAATTTTTTGTCTAATTTAAGAAATACTAATTAGTATTTATTATTTTAAAAAAAGTTTTTATCTTTAATATAGTATTTTGTTACTACAATTTAGATTACAAAATTATAATAAAAATTAATATTTCGAACTATATATTCGAAAACATTCTTTCTTAGTATAATAAAGAAAGAGTTTTTTATTTAGTTATTTACTTTTTTAAAAAACACAATTTAATTAAGTTTTATATTAATTAAGCAACTAAGTTGTTGTTAAACTTAATAAAACAAGTTTTTGTTTCAATTTAACTATCGAATTACGTATTGTTCTAACAAAATTAACAAAAATTAAACACTTTTATATATTGCTTAGAAAATCTTTTTAAGAAAAAAGATATTTTCGATTCTTAATATCTATATTAATATTAGATAATTTTAAAAATCTATATTTTAGATTTTAAGATTGTTAAAAATCTTTAATATTAAGCTATTACTCTAGATTTTGTTCAATTATATTTTTCTTCAATCTTTTTAGTTTTTTTTGTTATATTAGTTTCGATAAAGCTAGACGTAAAAGAATTCGATATTAATAATATCGAACTTTAATTAAATTAAGAAATTTCAAATTCTAACAAAAATTTAGAAAATACTCTTTTTTAAATTTTATAGAATTAAGTCGAAATTAGCAATCAATTTGTATTTTAAGTATTCGAAGCGTTTTGCAATAAAATATATTATTACAATAGAATTTCTCTAGTCGAATATAAAGAACGCTTTAACTCCTTGTACTTTTAAGAAAGAAAATATATCTCTAATTTAAATTGTTTTTGTTTTCGCGTAATTTAGCTTGTTTATAATAGTGTTGCCAATAACTATTTAGAAAGAACAAAATACTATAAACTAATTAATCGAGCTTACTAATAGTCTAATATCTATAAATATATTTAGCGCTTTATACAAAACTATTATATATATATTTGTTTCAAGTCTTTTAGATAAAAGACGCAAAAATAGTTGCGTTCTTTTTTTGTTTTTGAATATTATTAATATAATATCTCTATAGACTATATAGATTCTTTATTATCTAGTATCTTTATAGATATTATATATAGATACATTTTTGTTTTTGTTAATTGTTTTATCAAAATAAGATATCTAGTTTCGACTACTTCTATAGAAGTAAAGAAAGCAATCAATTGCTTTTATACTTATATCTAAAAATATTACAAATTATTCGAGTTTTTCGTATTTAATCGAGATATATAATTTATCTTGTCTTAGTAGTTAGATCTTATGCTTACTTATTATTTCGCATAACTATATATCGTATTATATGCAATTGCTAAATCTAGCAAGATGCTAATTGCATACAATAAGATAATAGAACTTTTTTTTTCGCATAAGATCTAAGAGCGAAACCTCGAAAACCTGTCAAAATTAAAAAATAAAAATAACTTTTTTGCTTTGATGCTAGCATATATGTACAACACACTATTAGTATTTATCTTAATTATAGATAATTAAAACTTATTAAAATCTAGCGACAAATATAATCTAATTAATATAAAATATAGTAATTAAGACTCTATTATATGGCGAACATAATATTAAAATCTATTTTTCAAGAATAATAGATTTTCGAGATGTCGTTCTTAGATTCTATAGAAAGATTATTGTACGAATACGATGCTTAATAATGCGACACTTAATAATGCGACACTTAATGTTGCGACGCATTAAATCGAGCGTCGCATATATCGCACTACTACAATAATCTTTCTATATAATCTAAATACTAAGACAACAATTTATCTTCGATATTTAAAAATATCTTTGTTAAATACTAAAAATTAATATCAAGTTATCTATTGCGTATTATCTCGAGACTAATAGTTAAATTGAACAAGTTAATATTGTTATAGAATATTATCTTTGTGTCTTTGTTAACTATATATAGAACAACTAAGTTAAATAACTTTTAGATATTAAGTTTGTTATTAATAATATCTTTTTGTTTACAACTTTTGTCTCGCTCTTTTTAACTAATTTGAGTTAAAATTTATATCTAAACTTTAAGTTTTTAGAATTTTTGTTGTTCGATTTTATAATTTAGACTCGAATCTAGTTAATTAATGTCGAAAATTTTATTTAAAAAATAGAGAAACTTACTTAGTATCTACGCAATAAAATACTTGTCGCTTAAGCTATTTATAAATTTAATATTAATTGTTTTTGTTATTTTTGTTCTAAATACTTCGCAAATAACAAAATCTAACTTAATATTAAGAATCTTAATATTGCTTGTTTTGTAATTAAATTAAACTATTATTATATTAATCTTTTTAAAATAAAACGCATTTTTAAAAGAAATTCTTTAGTTATTGAGCTTAAATTATTTATATCTATAAAACTTTATTTCGTCTTTTATACTACTTTTGTTAGTTATACTATTATCGATTTTTTGTCTAAATAGTGTTAGAAATCTCGTAAATCTATTGTTGTCGAAAATAACAAAAGATTTAATATATTAATAGTATTTTAAACTTCAAATATAATAGATGTTTTAGTTTTGTCTTGCTTAAGTACTATATTAACTAAAAAAATTATTTCTCTATTTAAGAATCTTTTAATCTTTTAAACAATTGTTAACAAACTCTTAATAAATACTATCTAACTAACTTTATTGTCGAGAAATTATATATAATATCTTGCGTCGTTTCTAACTATTAATGTCAAAAAAAATAGATAGTATTTTTAATTTTGTTCAAATCTCGTTCTAATCTTGTTTAGATAATAGAGATCTTTCTATTTTGTCTCGATAGTATTTTGTTACTTTAAATGCGTTAAATTTTAATTAAATTAATTAAATCTTGTTTAAATCTTGTCTAGATCTTGCTTAAATAACAAAAAATTTCTTTTTTTGTTTCGATAGTATTTTGTTACTTTAAACGCGTTTAGTTTTGACTAAAATAATCTAATCTCGCTTAAATCTTGCTCAAATAACAAAGATTTTTTTGCTTTATCTTATTTGATTCTAGACTAATTGTTTGAATTGATTTTTCCCCAAAATCTATAATTCGACCCAAAAGTTATATTTAATTAGATCAAGTTTTAATCTAATATAGTTAGTATTTTTATAATTTATGCAATTCGATTCCAACTATTAGAATCGAACGATTAGTTTATTTAATTCAATAAATCTAGATATTAAGTTTTGCTCAAATTTTATTTAAATAACAAAGATTTTTTTGTTTTGTCTTAATAGTATTTCGTTACTTCAAATGCGTTTAGTTTTAATTTAATTAGTTTAAGTTTATCTAGTTTTGTTCAAATCTTGCTTAGATAATAGAGATTTTCTTTTTTTATCCTATTTAATTTATTAAATCTAAATATTTTGTCTTGTTTTTGTTGTTTCTTGTTTTAACTTAATTTAATAAATTTGAATATTTTGTCTCTCTTTTGTTTTGTCTCGTCTCTATCTAATTTAATAAATCTAGTTATTTCGTCTTATTCTATTTTGCTTCTCGAAATCTTCTCGACTCTTAATTCTTTAATTTTTCGACAATTTGCTATATTGTTTTGATTATCTTGTAGAAGCTTTGTCTTGTAGAGAGAAACTACTATTATAGTGTTAGATTAGTAGTTTATTAACTACATTTGTCGATTAAACAATTTTTCGTTTCAATTTTGCTTAATTTTTTAAGTTTAATCTTAATTAAATTTGAATTAAACTAGATCAAATTTAAGTTAACTTTTGCTAAATATAAAGTTTGCAATTTTATATAGTTAACGTTGTTCTATTTCTCTCTTTTCTCTTTTGTCTTTTGTTCTATATATTAAATCTAGTATAGATCTAAGTTCTATCTAGTTATTAATTTAGATATCTCTTTAATAGAGATTTCGAGTCTAGTTTCTAACATTAGACAATAATACTAATATTAATAAAAGAGATAACAAGTTTGTATTATTAGAGTTTATTATTTTCTTTAAATCTAGACTAATTGTTCGATTTTAATAGTTGAAATTAAATTGTATAAATTATAAAAATACCAATTATATTAGATTAAAACTTAATCTAATTAGATATAACTTTTGAATTAAATTATAGATTTCGAGGAAAAATTAATCCGAACAATTAGTCTATTTAAATCTATAGCAATATTGCAACTTTTAATAGAATAAAATATTAATATTAAAGCAATAAACAAATATAATAATTTTGCTCTATATATTATAGTTAGCGCTAGAATAGAAAAATTAGTAGATATTTTGTTTAAGAAAGAAATTATTATTAATATAATAAATTGTAACAACTTTATTGTATTAAAAGTTGCAATTATAGAAGAAAAGAAAGAAATTATAAAAGTTTTACTAAAGAAAGAAGCAAAAGTAGAAGCAATAAATTCTAATAATTCTATATTATTATATTAAGTAACTAGATAGAGTAAAACAAATATAGTAAAGCTGCTATTAAAATATAAAGAAGCTAGAATTAATATATAAGACAAAGATATTTATATATTGTTGCAACTAGTAATAGAGTATAAGAATATAATTGTTATACAAGTATTAATAGTTATAGAGCTACTAGAATATAAAGAACAATAAACAATTTTAGATATTTATTTCTTAATTACTACTCTTTTGTAGATAAATATTCTTCGAACTTTGTGTAAGTACTATTTCTCTTTACTAAGATTAATTAAGTAATAAATTATCTTATTTATAGATAAGATTAAGAAAGAGTTAAATAATTGTATATCTAGTTTAATTGCATTAACAAGATTCCTATATTAGATATAAAATCAATAGATATAAGAGATATCTATTTAGATACTCTAGTATTGTATTTGTCTAAATATCGAAGTCTTAAGAAGAATTATATTATAGTGTTGAACAATTGTAATACTGCTAATATTATTAATATATACAAATTAGACGTTAAGAGATTCTTCTAGTTGTTGAGAAAGCTAAAGAAGATTCTCGATTATATTGTTAACTCTCTCAAGTATAGCTTAGACTTCAATTGAGTAGTAAGAAATTATAAGCGTAAGTACCCGATCTATCTTAGTATTGCTAAAGACTATATGGAAAGACAGAGACATAGATTTATTGCCGCTCTTTGTGCATCCTTGTTATTGGATGGGTCGTGTTAAAACCGAAAAGCAGATGATAATCCGTATAATTCGCTGGTAAGAATACGCGTAGCTGATCAAGTACGGGGTAAGCTGACCCAACTTGAAGCTTGATCCGAGGTTGACATATTGGAACACGGTCTTCTTTTGTGTGAATGAGCTGCCCCTTCCGCATGGGATCTCCTAAGGAGCTTCATTCGCTAGGTGGGCGTAGTAATTCCAACATATTCGATGTCATTCATAGTGTCGAGGATTCCGGGTCGAATCAAGATCATGCTTGGATAACCAATGACATAGTGTAGATTTGCGAAGCAATCAGTGAGCCAGCTAAACGCAGAACAGACAAAATCTTCTATTCTACAATAAAAAATTGCTCCCTAGCAGGATCGAACTGCTGACCTTAGGATATCCCATGCTGAAGCTGGGTCATAGCGTGTATGAGACCTACGTAAGGTTTAATCTTTGCATATTCAGGGAGTACTTAATGTAACTGACCTACGTGATAGCCAACTACACCAAGGAAGCCCACTGTAACATGTCTCACTAATTATTTTCATAAATTTAATTGTAATGACGTAGCATCTTGACTCCTGGGAAGACGAGATGAGCCTAACCCTAAAACGCCGCAATGCCTCAAGGCCAAGCTCATCCCACATTTTTACAGTTCGTTACTTTATCTTTGTCGTGTTGCCAAAGTTGGCAAGTCACTACTTGAAGCCGCTTCAGAATCTTCTCGATGCCACGCGTTCAGGCTCATTTGGCGTCTGGCTGGTGGTCAACGGTGCAGCAGCCCGAAGCTTGAGTGACCGGGAGAACAGACCTCGCGCACAGCGAGCAGCGAACAGCGGAGGGCAGAGTCAGATGATTACTGACATGCAGACACCGCCTAAGCCTCCCGTCTTAACATCGTTCAACCATGGGAACAGCCCTTGCGCTCACTACCGCGAGGGTTTGCCGCCGACCACTACAGTATCGGTCCCTCGCAACCTTCTACCGTCACTCAACCCTCTGTCGGCCGTATATCGTGACAGGTCACACAATTTGCGAATAATTGATGAGAAAAATGAAGATAGTATACACAGGTACCTGGAGTGGGAGATGAGAGTTCCACGCTTGAACGAGATCCATGGTTATCTCTGGCTAGCTGGGAGACCTTTGTGTGCTCGACCGCTGCATCGTCAAGCAATGCTCGGCGGAGAGCTGGTTATCACAGAGCAACCGGTCGATCTCCACATGGTTCGACAAGAGTCCAGGATCTTCCTGAAGCCTTTACCGGAGTTCCTACTGAGCGTCGACTTCTGGACTACGTATTTGTGCCGAGATACGGACCTCCATGAGTGTGCTCGTGGTTTCCTACTTTCCTACGTCTGGCTCGTATGTTCAAAGAGCGATCTGAGGAATGCGCAAAGAGGAGGTCTACTGGACTCGGAAATAACGTGGGAAGGCTGGCGGTACTTCACAAAAACTCTCCTTAGCTCCGTTGACACAAGCAGCCTTGAGGGAGTCAACAAGCGCTATCATTACAGGGAACTCCGTCTCTCACGCCTCAATTGGATACATCGTATGACAATCAAAAAGCCAAGTCTTACACGAATCGTGCGCGGGTACATGTACGAATACAATCAGTACTCGGATTTTGTGCGGCGCAATTTCGCTTGGGTAATAGTCGTGTTCGTATACATCACCATTGTCCTTACGGCCATGCAGGTCGGGCTGGCAACTGATAGGCTTGGAAAGGACGATATGTTTCAGAATGCTTCCTATGGTTTTACAGTTCTCTCGATCCTTACGCCTCTGATTATCTTGTTCATTATCGGGCTGAACTTGCTCAGTTTGTCTGTTTTCAACATCTTAGGTCCCGTTTGCTTCAACCGTCGAATAGAAAGAAATAGGAGGGTTGATCTCAAAGCCGAAACACAGTCGACAGCGTAACATATATAATCATGTGCTTAACTGGATATGTACGTATGTGTTAAGATGGTCTGCGGCAGTGCTCCATCGATCCTGACTCACCGAGCATTCTTCACGAATTACAGTCGCAGCAGAGTACCATACTCACGACAAGCCGAATTTCGGCTGATCGGACTTAACGTATCTGCATTAGGGTTCCGAGATTTGATGTATATGTAGGCAGCTTCCGCTGATAGCGCTGCATGATCATCTGACCTGGTTGTGGAGTAAGCGCCGCAGCTCTGCAACGAAATCCTGCCAAACGGCTTTCTCCTCCGCATCAGTGACAGCTTGCTTGCGGACTAGAGAGATCCTGGCTTAAAAGTCTCCTCCGGTCAACATCCTCAATCTGCTGCCGAGGCCATCTTGCTGCGATACAATCCTTTCCGAGGCCATTGCCCTGGCCCTCTGATCCCACAATTCGAATCTCGACTATTGTCCATACCTCCAACACCGACCGAATAGCATTGCTGCAGTGAGTATCGCAATCCTCTATGTTCTTGTTTTACGTTCTTCTAAGTCTACATCGCGCAACGGTGTGAAACCTGGAAGAGTGGTTGCCATGGATTTCATTCGGCTACGTGGAAAGCATAGTGCACTTATGCGCCTCGAAGCTCGCTAGACGCTTTTCGCAGGCGAGAGCATTCCTGAAGCTCTAGGTGCGCTGTCTGGGCGTTGGAATGAAGAGTCTGCGACAAGCTACTTCGCACTCGAAATGAGGTTACAACCTATGGAGCTGACCCACCGCATTAGAAACGCTTCGTAGGCGGCCACTGATCCAAGCATGGGCGACTTCACGGCGCCTCGAATCTGGGCTTTCAGGGTCGAAGAGATCCCCTGAGGCACGACCTATGAAGGTCTCCAAAATTCTTTCCATAAGGACGACCAACCGGGTGTCCAAATAAAATCACTCGTCCCAGCGGTCGACTTCGGTCTCGACGGTGGACTCACAGCAACCATAAAATTCAAGCCAAAGGCCGTCTCGGTTCGAAAACCACGGCTTTTGGATGAGAATCTGATAGTCGACGACAAATTCTTCGAATTCACCCCGCTCTTTCACCCGGAAGGGCCAATTGTTGCCGAGTGGGTAATCCTTGAATTGATGGATCGTTACTGAGACATTAATCGATACTGTGTAATTGCTATTACAGGGCTGGCTGGACATGCCTTTGCATCCTGGGCACTACCCAACGGAACCATGTGGCTACGCGAGATTCTTCCGAATGATGGTCAAAACGGAAGGGTTCTGACGTACGGCTACAACTCGCAACTGCAAGCCAACGAAGCAAGAAGTAGCCTCCTGAGTCACAGTAAGAACTTTATTCATCGACTACGGGAGATGCGCAAAGTCACTGAGGTGAGTACATTCTCTGGTTGTCGAGATCTCGGATAACGAGTAATGTTCTAGTGCGAAGAACGGCCTGTTATATTCGTAGGCTATAGTTTGGGTTGCCTCATCATCAAGAACGTAAGATCATCGGGATAATCTGGTGGAAGGTGAGGGCACGGAGCTGACAGCAATTCTTGGCCAGGTCTTGATCGAGATCAACGGCTTCGCCTCCAACATGCCGCGCCTTCCGGTGCCTGCGATAATCTTCTTCGGGTCGCCTAATAGGGGATTAGTAACTGCAGAGCTGGAATCGATCGTGAAAGGGACTCCCTCGCAAGACCTGGTTGAAGAACTCAGACCACAATCGCCGACCCTGCAAGGTCTTAACGATTAATTTCGATACGTCGCAAATGGCATAAGTATCTTGTCTTGCTGCGAGCTGTTATGGACTCCTACTGCACTCAAGGTACGCTGATCGTCGCCTCGAGTTCTGTATGTGGCTCATGCAAAATTCTAGTTGCCAGATGGTCGATGGAAGCGTGAAGGCCCGGCAAGCTTAATGGTGCCAGGGAATTCTGCATTGCTTGGCTTGCCTGGAGAGGTGTCTTTGGAATGCCAAGCTAACCACACTCAAATCGCCAAAATCGAGCGTGGCGAGAATGGGTACTACTGGGCAATCACAGGAGCGGTTCTGAAGGTCGCCGGTTCCCCATTTGGGGTGGGTCTTGGCGATAATAATCTCAACCACTCACGCCGTTCTCTGCAAAAGAAGATCCGTGGTGAATCCACTAAAAAAGAGGGTCACACTGCGGAAATATCGCGAGACCGCAGGCCGAGCTCAGATCACATACCGGAAAAACAAACCAACACCACTCCAGAGACGCAGGAGGAAGCTCTAGGCCAAGAAAGCTTCTTGTCTCCAGGTCAGAAACCATCGAAGCAACCACGACGCAGTGTGGATTCATCTTTCGAAGACAAAATCACTCCGGGTTCCAAAGTAGGCAAACAGAATTCACATAGTGCTCTTCTGGATCAAGACACAACAGCGTTAAAGCAACTCCAAGCTACATCTAGAACTAGTGATGTTCATCTCAGCAAGAGCACCTCCGAGGGAAAGTCCAGTGACAAGAAGATCTCAGCCTCCAATCCGCCTTCCCAAGAACAACTTTGCCAGGCAGTCGTGAATGGAGATGTTGGGCGGGTAACAGCGCTTTTGTTGGATGGCTGTAGCCCGCATAAATCAAATGAAGAGGCGGTTGAACTTGCCCAAGATCCATTTCTGCTTGCTGCGAAATGTAGAGAAGAGGAGATCCTCAAACGTTTTGTTGAACTCCACGCAGATCCCCTCGAGCACACTTTGGAAAAGAGCGAAACCGCGTTGCATATGCTGAGCACGCCATACGACGGGGAACAGAAGTCTGTGACTAGATCCTTGGTCACGCTGTTGCTTCGATATGGCGCTTTCGTAGAAGCCCGAAACAAAGACGATTTGACACCCCTCGTGCTAAGCGCGAGAAATGGTGAGTGGAGAGTAGTCAGCAATCTGTTGGACCGTGGGGCAGATCTCAAGGCTATCCATCTTACCTCGGGATGGACGCCTTTACATTGAGCTGCTTTCTATGGCCATCGTCAAATCGTCGATACTCTTCTCTCCAGAGGTGCTTTATTGGAAGTACCTGACGTGGATGGTAGAACACCGTTGATGGTTAGTGTGCGAGAGGGCCATGTTTCTACAGCCGCGTGTCTCCTGAATCGCGGCGCCGATCTTTATGTCGATCAAGGAGAAATTAATCTGCTGTTCCAGAGTCTTTGCTACATAAACCCAGAATTCCTCGATCAAGTCATCTCTAGGGGTGCGTCCTTGGAGGTACGAAATGAAGGCGGTTCCACGCCTCCCTTGGAGTTTGCTAGCCAAGGCAATTTAAAAGCCGTCGAACGCCTCCTTGACCGCAGAGTGAATCTACAAGCAAAAACGAATGACGGTAGAACAGCTTTACATCTGGCCGCCATGAGCAATCATCCTGAAGTTGTTAATTCGTTGATATCTAGAGGTGCTCCTAAGAGTGCAAAAGATAATTTAGGTCTCACTCCTCTAATGTGCGGTTGCCAAAGGGGTCATACAGAGGTCCTCAGTATTCTCCTGGAACCTGATGTAGATCTGAACGCCATAAGCGCCGATGGTGAGACGGCTTCACATTACGCTGCCAGCGCGGGGCATTTTTCGGCCTCAAATCACTTGGTTTCTCAAGGTGCTCATTTGGATGCAAAAGACAACACAGGTGTTACACCTCTTATGCTCACTATCAAACATGATCATCTAGGCGTCCTCCGACGGTTCTTAGACCTTGGGTCTGACCTCAACGCGAGGAATGACAATGATTGGACAGCTCGGCATTACGCCGCCAGATTGGGCCTTGCGTCTGTCATCGATGACATGGCTTCTATAGGTGCTCCTTTAGATGCAAAAGACAGGAAAGGTCTTACACCTCTTGTGGTCTCTATTCAGAAAAGTCAACTACAAGTCCTCAAACGTCTCTTAAAATATGGTGCTGATCTCAACGCAAGAGACAGTTTGGGGTGGACCCCTCTGCACCATGCCGCTCATGAAGGTTTCCTTGCTGCTGCCGATCTTTTAATTGCGAGAGGTGCTCTCTTAGAAGCTCGGACGAGTAAGACTCGGCACACACATTCTACTCCTCTTCACGTCTGTACTTCTAGGGAGTGTATAAAGCTTCTCCTGAAAACTGGTGCTGATATGGAAGCTCTTGACCGTCACGGCGAGACGGCCCTAGTAATGGCTGCTTACAAAGGGGCTGTCGATGCTCTCAAAGAGTTGCTAGCGTCAGGAGCCAATATAGAAGCCGGAGAAACAACAGTGAAACGACAGCGGGCTCTGCATCGGGCAACATACTACTCCAAATCGCAGATTGTTGAATTGCTTTTGCAAAACGGTGCTGATCCATTTGCCCGGGATATAGATGGTAACATACCTTCGCAGCTCGGCTGGTTTGAAGGCGATTACAACCAAGCGATCTCTGCGGAACCAGTTCAAGCTTATTGCACGAGACTATTGACATGTGCTGAATTGGTCGGAAAACAGAATCGTAATCCGATAGAGAAAGGTCGACGTGACGCAAAAAAACCTGACCGGCAAAAGGGCAAGTTAAGAGGATTATTGCGCAGGTTCGTGCGATCACGACCTGGAAGCTCCCAACAGGGATTCAATGCTCGTCGCGTTGAAGAGAAATTGCGCTTCCCCGATCTTCTATCCACCACATCTCTCAGATAACCTTGTTGTTAATCAATCGGAACATTTCTTGCTCGGACGGAGCAGATTTTTGCATTGAGATTGAGAAAATCTGCACTCCTGTTTCCGTTTCACAACTATCTAGCTTAGACCTTTCCTCGCATGCATCGAAACAACTCCAGCATTTCTACTTCGTCTTTGAGCTCCTCGGACTCGGAGTCCCGATCTCTCCCTGCTCGGGGTGCATATGACGCATCCTAACAAAGCAAAGTAAGGCTTATCCCTCTTGCAGAACGACATGGATCCGCTGGCATCACCTCCTTCAGATCTAGACTACTAGCCAAAACTCCGATCTCCTCTCCCTCTTCACCATGGTAAGTGTCAGACTATACTATTGCGCGGCACTCCTCTCCATCTACAATTCTCCATCACCCCCTCCCCATCCACTGCTCCCCATCCACCTCTCAACCTCCCCCCAATGTCCTCCCTACTACCCTTTACAGAACCCTTCCCCCTTCCCGAATCCCCTTTCACCTCCCCGAATCCGGTCCCACCCTATCCATCTCCCACTCTCCCCCACGCCCTCACCCACCCTACTCGCTCCCCCAAGCACAACTCAAAAACCTCCACGCCAGCCTAGCTCAAACTAACAGACAAGCGTAAGCCATTCACAGTAAGCGCCGCCAGTGATTCAAATGCCGTTGGAAGCTAGGAAGAGGGGGTGGAGGAGGGCTGTGGGAGAGGGGTATGGTCGGGAAATTGGGGAGGCGATCGTGGTCGGGGGTGGTGGTATGGCTTTTCTGATATTCGTTTTGGAGACTTGGTTTGGATTTGGAAATGGGATTGGAATCTGGGAATTGGGATAGATGAGGGGTTGAGGGATAGGGTGGTGATGGGGGTTGGCAGGACGTAAGGGGGATTTGTTACGAGTCTTGGGATGGAGATGTGGGAAGGAGGGGATTGGGTTCTTCGTTGGGTTTGGAATTTGCGCTGGGTTTGTGGGATGGCTGTGGAGTGATTAGGTTGGTGGCTGCGCGTTGTGGGTTTTCGACGGGGTTCATTTGGGTTGGAATGTAGGATTGCATGGAAGCTCGCGAGCCAGAGATGTTGTGAGAAGTGGCACGATTGCTTTGTGCTTGTTGAAGGATTCCGCGGAGCGGCGGTGGAGTTTTGGATAGGAAAGGGTTCTTGTTGTCATTCGAAAGGTATTACTTCATCTCGACCTAACGGAACCAAGTTCTCAAAGCAATCTTCCATGCACGCCCAACTAGCTGATACAACATTCAAGCCGCCTGCCCCTCATGATCCGACTTCCTCCCCTTAAACGAACTCTCCGGGATAAAGTTCAGTTTATCTTCCTCCTTATCCAGCTTCCGATGCGCAAGCCAAAAGCCCGCACCCGCAACCGCCGCCACAATAGAAATAATCATGTAATTCCATACCAGCCATGGATCCGCGGATATGCTGACGAATGCCTCGCTAATAGCGTAGGAGACAGCGCTCATGAACAGGAACACGGCCGTAACGACCGAGCGCATGTTCTTCGGTGCTTTGGTGAAGGCATACTCCAGGCAGGTGATGGAAGTGAAGATCTCGGAGAAAGCAATCAGGAGGTAGGGGATGGTTTGAACCCAGACATTGATGGGGGCTGGGCCTGCACAATCCGTGGATGAAGGATATTTGCCGCACGGACCGAGCTTGTAGATGTAGTATTGCGTAACGCAGGCTGCGACCATGGAGGCTGACGAAAGAGCAAATCCCCATGCAATCCGCTTTAGCGGGGTAAAGCGAATACCCAGACGCTCCAGTCCGGGGTAGAGGAAGATGTCGACAATGGGGATGAATATGACCAGGGCGATGGGGTCGATGTTGTTGATGAGATCGTTAGGAGCGCCGTGAAGCTCCATGGTGGCGGCTTGCGAGATCATGTTGGTGGTCATTTGGTTGTAGGCCAGCCAGTATAACGGAATCCAGAGGAAGACAGTGCAAGCCTTGAGGCCTCGCCGGATCTCGTCGACCCAGATATCATCGAACGTCATCCATACGGGTTTTGCCTGCCCCAAGCGGCTTGGCTTGACCGATTCCCAGAAGTCGTCTGATCGCATATTGTTCAACCTGTGTATGCGGTTCAGTGAGACGCATCATAGCAATGATCAAATGGCAAGTACTCACGTGGTGAAGGGATTGACGGACCATCTGCCCTTCATGGCAAAGCCCCACAGCTTGAGTGCCTTGGTCAGAACGGACCCAGTGGGTGGTCGCGTCGCGTATTTCTTGCGCATCAGGAGCATTATGACGGGGCAGCACAAGAACAGAGCGGTTGGGAGAAGGAATGATAGCCAATATCCGACATACTTCTCCGCGTACACCATCCCAATCTGACCGCCCAGGGCGCCAACGTTGACCATGAGATAGAAGTACATGTATATGCGGGAGATTGTCATGGTCGGGTCGACAATGGTCCGTTCACCGCTCTTCTGCACCTTTATGTACTGTTTCGGATGCCTTGATTCATATTGCTCGGCGATCAGTGGGGATACGTTGGGTTTGAACCCCCCACTGCCAATACCAAAGACGATTATGCCGATGGCAAAGCAGACGACAGCGCCGTCTGGATGGACAATGACTGATGGAAGTGTGGAGATAATGAGGATGATGTGGCCGACAATGGCGATGAAGATGGATATCTGGATGGTCTTGAAGCGGCCCCAGTACTGGTCGGCCATGTAGGCTCCTACTAAGGGCATGAAATATGCCCACATGGAATTGAAGGTAGTCAGGCCAGTCGAAGCTCGCTGTCCCAGACCCAACGCGCCAGATTGTCCATGGGTGCCTGAGGAACCAGTCGTTGAACCGGGTGGCAATGGGTGTTGAATGAAGTTTACAACTATCGCTCCTCTTTAGCCCAAGTGGAGAGTCGGTAGTCAGACCAGACGCAATTGCGATTGACTTACAGACTTGCGTCGTTCCGTAGTACGAGAACCTCTCACATAATTCAACAAAACCAATGGTGTAGGCGCTCCACGGGATCGTACCACAGACGCGGCGTAATGTTGCGACTTCATCGGCGGTGGGATACTCTGTGCCATCAGGTTCAGCGAAGGAGAGCGTCTGGGACGAGTCGTCGGCAATGGTTAGGCGTTTCTCATTCTTCTCGTTGATAAGCCCTGGAGCGGCAGGGACGTCAGTGAGCTGGGGTGCATGAGATTTGGAAACCTCTGCGAGGTCGAGTCCGCTGGTCATAATGGCGGGACGATGCTCGTCTCTGAGGAGGAGGCCGTCTTGGAAGAAGCAAAGACTCGGCGTGATGGTGAGGGGGGAGCACTGCTTTAGTAGTACGGGACCGTGCAGGATACAGGGTAGCAGCTTGAAGTAGCAGCTGCATCGGACGTAATGCAGGAAGTCTAATCGGCTGCGGGGCATCCTCGAGCAGTGAATGCATGAGTGTTGACACCATCCTCACAACAGCTCTTATCGCCGGGTAGCACCTGATTCTCTCCGTCTTGGTGTGGCGTGATTCTGGGGGAAGGTAAGCAAGGATGGGCAGATAGCTTGTACCTTCAGTATGTCAGATCTTTTGGTAGTATTGAGCATCCGGTGTAAACGGCTCAACAAGCAGTTATTCCTCCCTTACCTTAACGCACGAGACCGCGATGGGACCTTGCGTCCATTCGGAATGCAGCACTGGTTGGACCTCGGCTCGCCTGTTGTGAGATGGTGAGACGGGCGCCGCACAGAACAGGCAGGCGAATGCCATGGCATACGATAATTGTTGTGGGCACTATCCGTCGCACTCAAGGTACTTTAAGCTTATCTTTGATCGTTTTGCGCCACTCCCGTCCTGCCGATTAGGTTGACGGAAGCATCCGTTGGCTTTCTCAATGAACAATCCCTGCCTACGTCCACCAATGACTCGCGGTCAATTTATCAACAAGCCAGTCCGATTATCGTATCTTTCCAGAAGCCGGCCGTGACCTCGAGGCGGAGGAGGGCCATTATTGTTTAACTTCAGTATTGGTTCCCCAACAGTGAAGTATGGCAGAACGACACAGAATTCGCGATTGATCTTGTGCACTTCGATCCTACAGCCTTACCCGCCTTCAAGCAGTGCGACAGACAAAGGGACTGCGACAGCCGCCTAGAGCTAGGCCCTCGGGCACCACCCCCAAATTGGCCTAGAGCTCGGCATCTGTAGCACTTCCCTGTCTGTCGTACCTCTTGATCAAGGCTAAGCTAGACTCTCAATGTACTTTGCGCAATGTTCGAAAAAGCAAAAGCCAGCTACCGATCAAGTGCCTTGATACAGCGATCCGAAAGTGGCTACAAAGTCATCACGGATCTTGGATAACTTTGATTGAGGAATTGCCTTCGCTTAGTAGCGATATATACCGTTCCCGACAGATGAAGACTTGGCACGAATTCTCTCCGGGTGTTCCCCCTCTCACATCTAGAGGTATTTCACCCGCTCGAGCAGTGGCACCATAATCTCTCCTATACCTTACTGCATGGGGACTGCCGGGTTTGGAGACTACTATCAAATCCGATTTCTTGTAGCATTCTATAAGGCCGTGGAGCCAAAACTCATTCCAATTCTGCCACTGTTCTAAGCTTCTTGATGTTGTACCCTCCCTGCTGATTTTCCTATATCAGAATTCCAGCTGGCGTATCTCAGGGAACGCTTCTATAGTATACTTTCTGCAAAAGCAACAACCAAAAATCATCGTGAAAAACACAGCAGCGCAAACGATCAAAGACCAGATTTGTGGGCAATTGCAGTAGAACGCGCACAACGCATGCGTTTGTTACATGGATCGGACTCATTTCTGAAGAAGTGCAAGAGACCGATTAGGTCGCGTTGTCACTGCTGAATACTTTTGGGAGAACAGTAAATAGTCAGAGAGTGGAAGCAGGTGGGGTTAAGGAGATGGTGTATTGTTGAACGGGTGCTGGGATGAGATAGACCAGTGGGAGATGCGCTGAGAAATAGGTGTATAGACAGGGGTTTCTTGCGACGTCTCATTACTTAACAGTAGCCGGGCTACTTGGGCATTCACTCTCACAAATGTCACGCCTGTGATTTGTACTCAACTTGACGTACAAATCCTGGTCGAGAGGAGCTCACGCGAAAGATAGCAAACCGAAAAGGAATATCGTTACTCCCGATAGAAAATTTGAAACTTTGATGCTCATCGCTTGATAAGCTAACAGAAATATTGCGGAGGTTTTTAATTAATTACCTGAAGATATCCAGACATCACCCCAGAACAAATAAGATTGCCGGCTCGTATACCTAGAATTTGGCTTTGTGAGAGCTTCTTCCTAACGGAGGACTATCGGTTGAAGTCGACTACAGCCGGCGACGATTGAGGAGTCTCGGAGATTGGAGTTGGTGGCAATGTTCGATTCAGGTCCAGCGACTTCCGCGTGTAGGATGAGTATATCTGCGCCTCTAGGTTTGACGTGACTTCAGACGCATCATCTTGGTCTACATGGTCAATGTGCTGTGCCGACAGAACCAGCACCATCTGCATAGTCGAAGCGCCGTCAGACGTCACAATGTCCTTGCAACGTTTCCTTGGAACGTCGTTCACCTTGCAAAACGGGCCATTGCTAGGAGCGCGTGGGCGTACCACGACTTGTGAGCTCCTGTTGGTCCGCAATTCATGCGAAACTTGAGGAATTATCCCTGAGCTATGACGCCTTGCATGATCTGGTGCAGATAACGACATCTCATGGAACAGCTCATCAAGTAGCTCCGCCACGCCGGTATCCGGAATCTCGGGGATCAATCCAATGTTGCTGTTGTCGTCTAGTTCTCGCGTAAAGCTGATGGTAGATGGTCTTGGGTCCTGGAACGGTTCTCGGAGCCATGTGCTATTGTGGTTGAGTCCAATATTGGCTTGCTGTCTGGTGCGACGTCGATTCCTTCGAATGACTAAGATACTGGCAATAAGGACTAACAGAACGAGCACACCTGACCCAATGCTGGTTCCGAGGATAGCCATGCGGCGTGAGTGATTGGGCGCCTCAATTATCGAGCGAATGGGCACTAGATGTGCTGGTACGCCATCTTCGAATCGACATTGTGAAACGGAAAAGCTGGAGCGCTCGTAGTCAGTAATAACATAGCTAAAACCGTTGTCAGTACGACACTCGCTTTCCTTTGAACATGGATTCGTAAGCCTACGCTTCCTGCAGAAAAGCTCGACCTAGAGTATACTGACACTCGTTGACGGCTCGTTTGAGAGGAAAATAGCGCATAGTGTTCAAGGCGAATGGATATTTCTCTTCCAGATCGAAGCTTGCGTACGGCAAATCGATTTGCACAGTTGGCCCTCCGGCGATGGCATCTCTGATAGTGAAAGCGACGATAACATTTAGGGACAATAATTTTTCATGCAACGTATCGTTGACCCAATACATCTTAGCCGTTTCATCCCAGGATAGGCCAAATGTGTCTTCAAATCTCTTGCATGCCTCGAGGGGGAGATATGTAAAGGGTGTTGTTGAATCAATGAAAATAAGTATCGATGTAGGTAGCAGAGACTTCTGCTGTGTTACTGAGTCGTTCACTGATGTTGACTTGATCGACTGTAAGCCAACGACAAGGTCGCGCGAGATATCAGATGCCAGGGAAAATGATACGTTATTGGGGATAAAGCGGGACTGGTCGTAGCCTCCAAGCGTCAAGCTCCCGAAAACACCCATTGACCCTGATAGTTGTCAACTTGCTCTTCATCATATGTTAGCGCACTAGAAGACCTGAAAGATGTCTTTGGTGTCTGAAGTCTTGCAGAAATTACGTAGGGAAATTATACCGACAGCACCAAACAGTACCTCATTCGCGAGCATGTGGGTGAAAGGGAATGGCAAGGATTGATGTACTGACGGTATTTTGCGCCCGCAGTATATGCCCATGAAAGGCTCGGGATCAAACTTTGAATCTTCATCGCGTCTGTTAAACTCGGATAGAGGTCGGGGAATTTGCTGATATTGGTCCCTTGGTAGCCTAGGCCAAAGACTCCCAGATAATAGTCATAGGTCGCAAAGGTTGCAATAACTTGAGACTCGATAACAGGCCCAGCTGAGGAATCATCATACCCCAGGGCCACCCTGTCAAGTCCATAGGGTGCGCTGTGATCATATCCAAGGTTATGTGCAAGTCCCAGTGTGAGATTGCCGAGTGGATGCCAGGAGCTTGAGAGCGCTGCGTCGAAGAGCCATCCTCGCTCTTGGATGCACCATGGAATGACCGTCGTGCCATTCTTGGTTTTTGGGCATCCTTGAGGGCTGACAAGCCACGTTGGTTCGCCCGATGTAGATGGCAGAAGACGGAGTGTCTGCGCAGGGCTGCCAACACGCAAGGCGAATGACGACCAGTACCCGTCATCGCCGTCCCTGATGTAGAGTCAGAATCTGAGATAGATATTTAAGTACACACCTGCAAGAGAGCAATGTGAATAAAGAAAAAGAGGAGACATGTTGGGCTTACCAAGATCCAGATGGAGGCCAAGAGATTGGTTCCGGCGCCATTCACTGGTGTCACCAGCGGGGGCTTGGCTTCGCCGATCAGGGTTGAGATTGAAGCTCAGCTTGGTCAACCAAGACTAGGATATCTGAACGTCAAGAACGAATCATTGAGGATATGCTCTTCTCAGAGTGAATTGGCCATCAGTCGACAGGTAGTAGTGACCTGCGATTGTTATATCCATGAAACAAAGGCCGGCAAAAGTCATGGCTCCACGTCAAACTTCATCACCTACGTCTTCCCCGCCAACGAGCACTGCCTACTGGCTCTTGCCTTTATCTTCATGCACTTCTGCAGTCCACGTTTCCAATATTCATTGATCAAGCGCAACACCAATTACAAAACACAGTCCCAAGGCGATTATGGAAGCTCCTTCTCCCACGCCTTCTTCTCGCCACCTTCATGCATGCGGCTGGAAGGTGACTTCTTGAATCCGGAATAGTAAAGCAGAGACATTGCGCCGAACGTAGTCCTTGAAACAAGGCACACATATGCCGACGCCTTCAATTGCTGCTGCTGTGTTACTGCGGTTCACACAGGTTCTCGTGTTCTGTTGTCCATCTCTAAGAATACCCTAGCAAATCAAATGCGTCACGGGGAGTATTGGACGGAGCAACTTGAGGTAAACTAGATTCGGATTTTCCGAGACGCCCTGTCTGTCATTCCAGTTCCGATCTCTCATCATCGGACTGGAGTTGTTTCCCTCTACCCTCTCGCCGAGATGCGGACCACTCGAATCAGGTATTCCGACTTTGGTCCTCGAGTCGATTCATCTAGGGCCTCAATATTCGGCGGTCTTGTCCGACAAGTCCCAGTATAGTGAGCCAAGAAGTAAGTGGCCATACTACTATTGGAAGAAACAGTATGTGGTGCAGCAGCTGCCTTGTCTCATCTCCAGTGATACTTCTGCACAGTTGAGGCAAGTCTACTTGTTTGACCCTTAAATCTGCTAGCGAGGTGCCATTTTAGCTCTTCTTCTGCTGGTTAAGGCTGCTCAAGCCTTCATATGCCTTCCACTTCTTCGGTGGCATAGATCTACCTCTACCGAAGCATCTGTAAAATTCTACACTCTACCAGATCTCCATGAGGCTGTATCACAACTGAGGAGGTAGCGGGTGTCAGCGCAGCTCTAGGTGCACGCAGTGACTTGCTAGGGCGGGCGATTTATTACGCTCCGAGCCAATCCCAAAAATCAGGTGTTCCTGCATCCAGAGTATTTCAAGGCTTACCCTCTCTGCATGCTCACTAATATGCTGTTTCGGCCATTGGAGTTGTAGTATGTGGTTGACGCACAACCGGCCAGAGGTCAATTTTAAGGTGAGTGAGGTGATCATCCGACCCAGCGTCGCGAATTCCAGATACCGATTTGTTCGATAACTACTGTTGTCGAATTTCCACAGTGTGCTGTTGTGCAGGTAGGTTCGCATTTTGCTTCAATGGGTTACGCGCCGTCTACACCTCTCCAACGTCCAAGCTTTCCCAGTCTGTGCATGCAAATTTTATTACGTGACACGTACGTTCTGGACCGCCCGACCCTCTTCTAATCCTTTAATCAAAAAAGCTGCGCAATCAACACCTCGCTAAACGCAGTGGCGCCAGTCCCCGGCTTAGATAGCCTTCCTTCCTCAGATATATGCCGCCATCCGCCCGTTGAAACCCTGGTAACACGTCTTGCATTTCCTTAGTTTACTATACCTGATCCAACCATTTTCACCAAACGATCTCTAACGTTGTACCTTACAGCAATGACATCCCTAGCAACGACTCCTGCCCACAGCCGCCTCATCAATGAAGTCTGTGATGATCATGCCAACATCCCTGCCGATACCTTCTCTAGAGTTCATGTTGACAATTTCTGCCAGCTCTGGCCCTGCCGACCTTGATTGCTGCACCAACTGAAGTACGAGTTACTACGATACCCGACCTACTCTTGGCCTCGCATCTGACATCTCTAATTTCGGACACGCCAGCGTTGATCACACCACCACCCTCAATACCTACACCTTCAAATTCGATGGACTCCTCGTTCTGTACACCGTGGTGTTCATGCATTCTTTTATATGAGGTAGGTAATTCACCGTTCAAAACCCATCTCGGAACTGACTAAGAGGTCACAGACTCTCAATGTATATTACTGGCCTGAAGGGCCTCTCAACACAGGCTGTCTCCCGCCAAACTCAACTGTCCCGTCTCCCACTTCGGAAATACCCCACATGTATGACCTGAGCTTCTCTCATGTCTCGTCAATGATCGTGCTCATCCTGTTTTAGGCAATCGCCGATTATCTATCCAGTCTTGACTTCGATTGAGATCGAAGATAGGTATATCCGGGCCAAGAATTCCAAAATGTAACAGTTACATTCGCTCCCAGTGTCTTGTCATCAATCAGCACGGACGGGGGCACCTACCGCTACAACTTCGCTGATCTTCCATGCCCACTGCCTGAAGTAAGATAGGATCCTGCAAGTAGCCCTTATTTCCCAGCAATTGCTCCCATCCCCTTTCTATCTGGCCTTAGTTCTAAATATAGCAAATGTATTACTGGATCCCACCGGTACTAAAGTGCTCTCGATGTGACGACGCCTGTTACCGCCACCTCAGGGCCTGGAGATTTGGGCCGTGGGATTCATTGTGGTCGGCATAGGAGAGCGTCGAAGGCTGCGCATCCGGTGCCGAGACTCGAACCCGAGATTACCCAGACTTCGACAATTTCTGCCACAGGCTCGCATGGTAATCCACCTCATCACCACATGAAGCCTGATGTGGCAAGCGCATGCGATTTTGCGGGCTTCTCAGAGGACCGCTCGGGCTCGGCCGGCGGAGGCAATCAATTTTTGACAGATCGTGCTTAAAGCCTGAGCGCTCGTGACACTCTCCGCCAGAGTTGATCTGGCTCCAGCAGCTGGGGTCTTGTGAGAAGTAGAATATATCTTGCACGTGGATCCATATTCAGAGGCTCAATTCAACTTTTGACAAAACTTTCCAGGCTCTTGGGATTGGATTCGATGTCCGTTCTACTATGGTTTCACATACCACTACATGTGCAGCGTTGACCTTTGCAGAGATTCGTAAAGTCTACATTTGGGAACTGCGGCGAGTGATCTGGGTCTTTGCCTAGCTCCTTGCCAACAGAGATGTTTCATCAAAAATATCAGAGATTATACGTCGTCCATCTTGCTAGGTTATGCACACAGTATCAATCATATCTAACTTATCTCCACTCTCATCATATATAGACTGGGACAGGAGACAAATCATGGCATATTCTATTAAGTTCAGCAGTCGCTATGCATACAGACAAATTGATAAAAACAACGATATAAAGTCATCTGCAGACCCTCGACTCCATGGCTCTTTTGTCTTCAAAAATCAGCATGTCTGGTACTAGGACTAGTTGCGCAATAGCCAGTCTCTAGAGAACAGGGGAAAGACTCAATGAATATTTGGGATGAGCGATAACTCGTTGCGAACATAAGATACGATATCTCACGATAAATCAAGAGGGATTCCCATCACAGAGAAACGGTATCGCACGTCGAAGACTGATAAAATCATTTGAGAGGACCATGGCTACGCAAAACACTGTAACATGACCTCCTTACAGACAGCTCGTCTCCTCCTTCCACGTCCAAACCATCAGACTCATGGCTGCTGGGGAGTCAGAAGACTTCTAATCTACACATACTACATAGCCTGAGGGATCCACCGACACTGTCATTGAATCTTTAGCGCAAGTTGGCACTCACTAATCCAGCAGTATGTAGTTTCTTTTGGCCAAGCTCTTTGCTTGATCCGACTACCTAGCATCTCCACACCGTCAGATCCAACGCGAGAACAAAAAGTGTCGTCCACAAAATTGCTTTGTCTTCGCATCTCCTTGATTAATTGCCAACAAAACGACATAAGTACCATCCTTCTCATCCACTCCGCATATCCATTCCTTCCAAACCCACAAATCCAAAACCTTCAACCAAATATACATCAGACATCAAGTCATCACACTCAAATCCATAGCTACTTCAAGAAGATTAATCATACTGAAACCTAGGTACAGCCCATTATGCACATCAGCACACCCTCCCTCTCCGCAAGTCTACTTGCTCTGAGTTCCTTAAGCACCGTATCCGCCCTCCCCGCAAACCCGACAGATAAACTACATCCCGGCAAAAGCATTCCCTACCACGTAAGCCTCCTCCCTCCTTCCCCCCCCCTCTCCTCCCCCCCTTTCCCTCCACCCACTCGCCCTAACCCCCCACTCCAGGCAATGATTGATTTCTTCGACAAGTCCACCTGCTCCAACGTCGAGCAAGGCAAGTGGACTCCCATCCCAGACCACGGGTGCATCAAGATCAAGCCCCGAAGCATGTTCATGTACATTGGCTGTAGGTCCCCCTCCCCCTCTTTCCTGGTCCAAGGTGATTTAGGCTTGTATGTATGCTAACTTGGTGGTTTAGGATCTGATGCATTTAGTCGTCTATCTCTGTATTCGGACGATAACTGCGCGACTGAGGTGAAGTTCTTTGAGCAAGGGGCGAATCATGAGCATGATGCGTGCACGAACCTTAATGGTGTGGGTACGGTATTGAGTTTGAAGAATACGAGTCATAAATGATTGGGTTGGTAGGTCTGGAGAGACGTAGGAATGGATTCTACGGTGCAAGCTGGTCTTACATTAATACCCACCGAAACGTGAAGAAGACCGTTCCATCAAATCAAGCTGATTTCAAGTGATCAAGTGAATACACGGCCCTGTATCTTATCCATCCCGGTGCTCGTTACGGCAGGTTTGAAGCGCATCCTGGGAAGACTGTTAACGGAGTAGTAGCTGGTCGTGGCAGGTAAGCTGGGAAAATTGATTCCAGACGCTGAGAACCGTGTGATATGACTCTCCTAGAGGGGAACAGGTAAAAAAAGGATTTGTGAACCTCACCGATCTGGAATAATGACTAAATCGACCTCGTTTTTAGTCCTATCAAATGCTCCGTCCTGTTCCTGTAACGAGAAGAGAAAAAAGCATTTTACGTGTCGAAGGGGTCAACAAAGGCCCAGTAACCCCTGGCCTTCAGTTTGGTCTAAAAGGCCTAAACCTCTTAGGGTGAACCTTGCTTTTAGACACCCTGCGAGAAGAGTTTCAAAATTCGACATTGGACGATGAATCTACAAAATTTAAACGAGTGCAAACAGCTCACCCTCGATCTACTTCAAGATCTATATACAGCCTTGGAGCATGCATACTGGTACCCACGCTCACTATATCCGGTGTAGAAGTCCCCCATTCGCCGCCATCATCATAAAAGCGCCGGACTGAAAATCCGTCAAAGCATTCTGCAGCGTGAAAGCCAAAAGCTTTCCCATGGTCCACCCTGCCGGGGGCTGGGATCCGGCGAGCTGTGCAACCTGAGGCGGCAGCGGTGCATCAGGCGGCGGCTTCCCTGCGGCATTCGCGTTCAATCGCTGCACGAACAGATCCGCCGTCGCGGGGTCTTTCGCCGCCGTCGGATACTTGCGCGAGGTGATAGAGCTGATAAGCCCATTGACGGTGCTGCTCGATTGGGGGGAGTACTGTGCATCGTGATACAAGGCGGTTACAAAGGATTGGAAGTCTGTGGAAAGGGTTAGTAGGCGAAGATGCTGGGTCGTGAGGGGGCGAAACGCTTACATGAGATGCTATAGGCGCCGTAGAAGATCTCTGCGGGACCGGGGACGATGGTACCAGGGTTCGGTGCTGGACAGTTTGAGGGAACGGAGATTTGGGTGCACACGACCATTGGGGAATTCGGGAGGGTGAGACGCATGAAACAATTGCCCCAGTCTTCCCTTGGTTTGCACACCGCGGTGGACACATTCCAGTTCTGCATCCAGGTGTCCATCTTGAGCGTGTTCCAACAGGTGGGGTCGATGGGAGAGGCAGATGGCCAGGCTCTGCACTTGGCTTCTTGGTCGGCTACATCTTGAGGCGATGGGGTCTGCGCGATGGGTGAGGCTACACAGCTCAGGAAGAGAGTGGTAAGAGAGATGAGGATTGATTCGTGCATTGCGTAGGAAATTGACGATGGATCATGCGAGAAAGGCTCCAGGAAAATTACTTGAGCATTCCACGAACTCTTATACTTTCTCATCCGCTGGCGCAATCTCGATGGCACATTTTTAGATGTTGCGGCTCTATCTATTCGGCCTGATTAAAAGTTTCGGAAAAGTGTCGTCGCACCTAGGATATTGCCGACCCGTAAAGGATTTTATCCGCAACGCATAAAGACTATCTTGGCATCCTCAAATAATCTTTGTCAAGAAAGATTCATAGCGCAACACATTTGCTTCCGGAATAACCGAAACAGTTCAGTCCGCTTGGCGAAGGTTCCAATCAAGATGTTCGTCACAGGGACCGCAGCACCCAGTCTACAGAGCCATGGTAAAACTTCAGAGTAAATTTGTAATAGAGAAGAAGAAAATTGTCCCGAGACTCGAGCAAGAAAATCGAAGAACGCAGTAAAGATTTATCTAACTATTTACAGCAAATATTAAAGGAAAAGCTGCATAGAGAATGTGGCTTATGCTCGTAAAATTCTCTGGAATGTCAAATACCTGCGAGCTTTCCACCATTATCAGAAGCTGTCGCTATGGCGGTAAATTCCGACAGATCTAGGAGGACGTCGATCACTTATTCTCTGAAAGTCGGGATATCCGTTTGTCGCGTAAGAATACGGTCGGGTATGATGTCGTAACCAGCAGCCTGAAATTGGACAGAAAGACGGGTCATTGATGTCTCTGAGGATCAAGGGGTGTCTTTGTCGTCTAAAGGCATCAAGACCATGGCAAAGTAGAGTTTCTCCTAATCGAGCAGATCCGGGCCGTCCAGAAGATACCAGAGGATCTATGGTATGTCCCCTAAGAATTGTCAATCGATTGCTAGAACTCTAGATATCCGGTACATCATCCTTACCAGGCCTTTGAATACCATCCTGGTTTACCCAATTGCCATATCGCTACCTGTCACAGCGTCTAGGACCTCAACCACTACGCATACGCGCTCTGCTCCTCGTGTGAACGAACAGGCATAAGGTTCCACATCCCCAGCCTGACCCCACTTCCACATGATATCCGCTACTAAGCCTACCAAATACCAAGGGATTGAGTCCGTCGCGCTCCCAATCTTATCGAGCGAGATTTGCAAATGATCTCCATAGGTGAACGCAAATGGGCCTACCGTTGGTGGCCCAGCGTGATTGTCAAGGTGGAATCATTGGCGAAGTCCGCCCCACATGATCGTCATCGCTGCCGCTGCCGCCTTGACTGGAAATAAATGACCGTCGTACGTGTAGGTCATGTGCCAACCATGTATGAACGCGTGATTGTATTCGAAGGCGACGACTCCGTTGGCCGATGTGTGAATGAATAAGACTGCAAGAATCGCGACTAATAGAGACCTTAGATAATTGCGCAACAGGATTCCAAGCTTGGGGTAGTATGCTGAGTCACAAGATGATGTCTCCAGTAGTAGAGAGACGGTGTGTGGTCTCGAGGTTTCGCTTGTCGCGAATGTACCTTGGAACGGCTAAGATGCTCTGGGAATGCCCGCATAGCTTCTGAAGGCCGTGCCAAATATAAGGTCATGTTCGCTGTGGCGAGTCTCGGGAAGATGTACTTCAAAGATTAATCGCCCGTACATGATGGAGTTGGGGAGCGAACGGGAAATCGAGGTTCGGCCACGCGAGGTCTAGCCAGTCCGAAACATTGGTCTTTTATTGCAAATGGTTTTCCCATTGGGTTTCCCAAATCCTGTATGTCAGTGCAAGACTCCTGCGGTGATTGTGGGTATAGTTAGTGATGCGACATAAGTCGGAGAAGAAGCAGCAGAGAGTACTTCCTCATATGAAGCCGTTCACTTGACAACGGGTCGCTAGCGTCTTGGCACTCTTTATCAACAGAATCCAATCGACTTATTAGCTGCAGTACATTCATCTAGGTCTCGGTTCTGGCGTTGCTGTCCGACGATTTAATCGCCTCCTAGTGCCATGGAATTCATTGTCGTCCCAGTGCAAGCTGGGATCCTCGAAATGATTCTAGGCTGGATGTCCAATCCCAGTACTCGTAAGTCGCAATCTTCCTGTTATGGACACTGACTACTAGTGCTGGTTTGCTATTGTACAGTCCTACGCTTTCTCTCAAAGCACATATCGGAACCCCGGCCCATAGTCTTCCACCCCTACATCTGAGCCTTTCTCATCCAGTTTCCCCACTACATTCCCACCATTCTCTGGCACGAATGAACGCGCATATTTCCTGTCGAGCCTACTGTTCTCCCACACCAGCAAAAAGCGGAGTGCCAAAGATACGATTGCGGCGAAGAACATGAAGCCGGCACATATGCTCATACCCTTGACATATCGAGGGCCTTGACTAGCGGGGTAGAGGCGTGTGCCAAGGACGGGGCCGCATTGGCCGACTACATTGATGAGGACGAGACCCGCCCCACGGCGTGAGTCACTGCCCTGGTTGTCTGAGGTGAAGTGTCAGCTCTGGTCTTGACGGTATCGCTGCTCAGCAGATAGCTAAGGGATGGGTGACAAGGGGAGCACATACTCAGAGTCCAAGCCAAGATGTTTGGGATAGTCGAAAAGACCCCAGCAGACGCCAGGAAGACGGCGAAATACCGCACACCGACACGCGTTACGGTTGCAAGAATTATATAACCAAGCCCACCCACAAGAGACGTCGTGATGAGGACAAGGCCCCGTTGCTGTGTGCGGTCAGCGATGAACGTTGTGATCAGCGCAAACAGAAAGGCCACAAAGTACGGTGGTGCAGAGAGTCCCTGTGCGTCAATGCTGCCGTAGCCCATGTCTTTGAGGATGGTCGGAAGGTAGACGGGTAAGCTGGCGTAGCTGACATTGGCGCTGAAGTACATCAACTGGAAGAAGTCAATGATAATCTCATCTAGGCTTTTATGGTGCGGACAGCTAGACACCAAGCCTTTAGATCTATAAGCGTCTGCGCCAACTGTTTGACGTTGATGCTTCCCAATCTCTCGCTTGTCCCTGTCTGCCTCACCGCTCTCTCGCGCGCTATGTTCTTCTCTTGGTGATTCAAGAATGTTGCCTTGTCCGGCGAATCAGGGATGAAAAACCATGCAACCGGTGCCATGAGGATCGTGGGCAATCCCTCAACCAAGAACAGGAGCCTCCAATTGGTGAGCTTGGAATGTCCGTTTACAATGCCATAGGCGAGCGCGCCTGCAAAAGTGGATGCCAGGGGGGCTGCAGAGGCGAAGATGCCACATCGAAATCCGACCTCGCGGCGCAGGTAGAAGAACGAGAAGAGGTAAATGACCCCGGGCCTGTGAGGAGTGAGCCATAAAGGTATAATCTACAAAAAGGCGATTCGCTCCTTTTCAGAGATCCTTACGCGTAGGCGGCCTCAAAGGCACCGAGAAGGAAACGTATTGCCATCATCCCACTCCAGCTGTGCACCGCAGCTTGCAACGTCGCCACTAGACCCCTATGGCGGGTGTCAGATCATCCAGCAAATTCGGTCTGGTGAGTTAAATCTCCCTGGAAGGACTGTCGAGCTCAACGGGCGGGACTTGAGGCTCGTGCTTACCAACAAAAGACGACGATAGCAGCAACCCGGTGCGGTGGAAAGATTTTCCACAGCAGCAGCGAAAATTCGAACGCAATGTAGGATATATAGAATATCGTCAAAAGCCATGGATATTTGTCTCCTGTTCCTAGCCTCAAGTCCTTTCGCATTCCGGCCACTTGGGCATTGCCAATGTTGCTTCTGTCCAGGAATGCCAGCATATCTGAGATTTCGCAGTGTGTTCATTAGCTATACCGTTCATGGATTTCGGAGACTCTTCCAGCATCAAAGCAAAGCTGAAGACGATCTTTCCATTATGACGTAGCAAGAGGAGAGGCTTCTCATGCTCACAAAGAACGAAGAACAGCGGCATAATGTTCCAATCCAGCTTTCGAAGGACGCGTGCCTCGACAGAGCCATGGTGATCGGAATCGTAACGGTCGGGTTCAGATCTCTCAGCGACTTGTTGCTCCTCCACATGACCGGCCATGTCCTGACGTGACCAAAGCTGGTTGTCGCACTGTTGCAGCAGGTAGAGTCACTTCCCCAGAGATGTACCGGGAAGAGCCGCGCGCTAAACAAACGAAAGAACGGATTGATATTGGACAGGATTCCTTGCTTGTGATTGTTGGAAAAGATGCCAACGGCAGCTGGCAGCACCAAGACGAGAATGGGGAGATGTGAGGTTCCTGGGGAACGAGCACACAGTATGCGGGATACGGACGCAAGGTGGAAGGTCCAAATTCCGGAGGCCGGAGGAGCCTGCATTATGCATCTCTTGGCATGCGACTTTCAGGGCAGGCTTACGCGCGATCATCACGGGCAGTCAGGTAGGCGACAACATGCCCGATCCGTAGGCGCGCATGAACGCCACCAAGTCGGGCCTGGTGATTAGAAGGTCTGGGACTCTGGGAGCGAGGATGATGTTTCTTAGCATTCGATGAATTCCAAATCGTCGATTCTGTGGGCTCCCGCCGAAGTATTCTACTTGGCCGCAAGCTCTGGTCGCCGTCACCGATAGTCCGATTTCTTCGGAGGAGGCGCATTCCCACCACAAGTATGGCTCCATTGCAGGGTACATTTCGCAGTTCCGCCACTGCCCATGTGTCAGCGAGCGCCAAAGCGGGATGCAGGGCGATAACGGAAGTCCAGTGAGAAAGAGGCGCCCCCGCGGGATCAGCCTTGTCAGTGGTTGTCAGCTGCAGGAGGATTCACAGGACCCCAACAGGGGTCAAATCCCGTCAAAACTCGGAGCAAATCCATCGTTCACTGTTCCACACGTCTTAGCCATTGTTGATTGAGGGCTTGATCATGGGTGGACCCGAGACCTTCGAATCCCCCTATAATACTACCAAAGAAGGGTCTGAAGGGAACGCCGTAGCCTAGCTTTGTGCTTGATGTTTTTATGGACGCACCGGTTCCAAATGTGCAATACTTACCACGTGGGCTAAGATATTGGGCATTAGGTCACGGAGCCATGGCGGGCTCCCCTGCCATTGCATGCGTATTCGCATCCTGCTGTCAGCAATCAAAATTATCCCGGGGGTGCTACAGCGCTAACCCGGTGGTGCTGACTGATTGCGTCCCCCAATCCATACGGATCGGCCAAGCAGCTATCCGTAAGCAAAAACGTCTCTCGGACCGAGCTGCTTCTTCACAGTGAGGAGGTCGAGGGGGCGGAACACGACGCCCACAGGATCAACAAAGGTGGTGTGAAACCTTCCACACGTCTCTACCTTTATTTCGTGTCCCTGATCGCTCCCCTCTTTGTCGCGTCACAGCTTTCAATTTCTAAAAGTACAATATCCCGGGTTATCCCGGGGCATCCCATGAACATGAGCAGCCCATCTGGAGTATGACCTCCAATACTGGGCAGGAGGCCAGCGGCGACCGGCGTGGCCAATTATGGGGAAGTCTGATAGCTCTTCTTGTTGTCAACAACATGGTCGTCGCATCGAGAATCTATGTCCACGCTCGAACACAGTACCATGCCAGGAAACGTCTATATCTCGAAGATGCCTTCGCCCTTCTGAGCGCCGTGAGCCGTTGTCCCTGGAAGTGCCTCAATGAATAATCTGCTGATCATTTCAAAGCTATGTGTCAATGCTGTTATAGGGTGTCTTTTGGCCTGTATGTTTGATTTCAACCCTATGCCGTAGTAGTTGTGCTTATTGCGATTGTTAGCCACCCACCGTGGACTTGGCCTGCACTCCCAGACCATCAACGAGCATGACCCTCATGAGCCTCGAAACCTCTCGGAAGTATTCAAGGTCAGCTCAACGCCGCACAGCTTCAAGCTGCAATCACCCACACATGCTCACTAAGCCCTTCAGTTCGTCTGGATACCCATGGTTATGCAAGCTCCAATCTTCCTCTTCATTAAGCTCTCTCTCCTCTTCCTCTACCGCCGACTTTTCCTGGTCCATCAGAAATGGCTTCGTATCGCCTGGTGGGCGAACATCGTCTACGCTGGTCTTTGGGCTTTTGGCTCTATGAGCTTCTATGTCTTCCAGTGCTGGCCCGTGCAGTGGTATTGGATGCGCTATTACAAACGGTTCCCATCACATTCCGGACCACCATTCACCGGGAATGGCCAGTGTCATGCGACTACCGTACAGCATGTTGCATTACCACTCGTGTTCGGACTCGTCTCGGACGTGGCATTATTGTGCTTGCCTCTTACAGCGATATTGAAGCTTCAAATCTCCCAGAAGAAGAAGATGGGTCTCGCCGGCATTTTCTCCGTTGGGACGATGTAAGTCCCTATCCCAAGTCCAGGTGCTCATTCTTCTTCGATTCTTTCCTTGACCGCTGTTTTGGTTGGAAAATCCGAATTAATGATGGTGAAACAGTGCTTGTCTGCTTGAGCTTGCCAGGATTGTGGAGCTATTTGTGGATACCGACGACAGTACAGACCCTAGCTGTGAGTATTCTCCCGGATTGTTTTCCCTGTCAGTGGGTTTGGAGAGCTCGGGGTGGGTGTGCAGAAACCGGTCTCTCTACAAAAGAAGCTAATGTCATTTCTCAACCTCAGACGGCGTGGTGGTTTTCCTCATTCTCACAGTAGCCGAAGAAGTGACGGCCATTATCTGCAGTTCGCTTCCGGTCGTTACACCTTTCCTCTATCAGCAATTCAAAAACCGTCAGCACAGCCCGTCGGACTCCAGCAAAAGGTCGAAGTTCCACTCTTCCCCTAACTTCACCAAACTGAGTACCGTGGTTCCGCCCTCCATAAGATTAGGCAGAGGATTCGGAAGATTAGATGAGCATCCTTATTCGAGCATTGAACTCAGGTCACATGGCGCTGATAACGTAGCCTCGGTTTCGAGTGGCGGTGCTGCAGAGTGGCCATTCTGCAACAGTAATCCCTCGTACTCGATGGCTGCTGCTACGCCAGCGAAGGCACAAGATGTAGTGAATGCTGAGAGGGATATCGTTGTTCGAAGAGAAGTGCGCATTACGACTGTTAATGGTACTGAGAGCGTGGCTTAAAACTGGTCATTGTAGAGTATTTGAATAGATCTAATTAATCGCAATGAGCTTCTTATGTCCAAGCCATGGCCGACGTGTACATGCTGTATTCCAAGTCAGTCTGAAATCTGGCGTCAGCTCAGTGTCACGGTTCTCCACAGTCTCCACTCACGAGGGAGAAGAAATTTCCATACATCAAGATCGACTATTAGCACAGTACTGGTTCGAGCTGCCGTTCGCATGCAATCGATCCTGTTTATCTGTCCGACATGCGTATAATCTTCATCGAGCTACCGGCGAGTAACATGACATATTGTATTGAGAGTTATGCAAGGTCCCTGGTCCTTTAACTCGAGTAACATTGGTGGACATCTTGCCCATTTTAGGGTTCAACGCTCCTCGGATCTAGGGTTGATATCCAGGAGTGACAGAAACGTCTTTTCTCCACCAGCTCAGGAATTACTTCGGCCCAGAAACGTCCTGCCTTACTGTTCTATCTAAGATGACTTCTCAGCGAGAGCCATCTTCAGGGCTCTCAACAACTACAGCCCCCACACCCCGGCACCAGCGGTTGCCACCGAAGCCCCGTGACGCCAAAGATCCCTCTTCCCAACAGCAAGCCCGTGACCAACATTCTTCTAGGCCATTGCAGCTGCCATTTCGCCGAGAAGACCTTTCCCTCGCTTCCGCTACGCCGCTGCCGCACACCCAGGCATCAAGCTCCTGCTATTCTCACCGTGATTAGCCGTCATCGGACTAGAGGCTGGAGGTCGTAGGAGGGTCTGGCTCTACATAAGCGACTGTGGACTCTTCCCACGTGCCATACGTTCGATGGGGTCGGTAGACCTCGAGCCTCGGGCATCTTTTCAGTCTGTGGGGGCTTTGAAACGTCTGTAAGGTGGGGAAGGAAGACAACACGGGATCGACCTACCCAAAGCCGTAGCCGGTCGCAGATGGGTGGAAGCTTTAGAGTTGTAAAGAAGGGCTGTGCGTCCTGGTGCAGCTTAGGTCTCTGCCTTGGAGGAGGCTGCATGGGCGATCGAGATATACTATCGCAAAAAAGCTGGTTTAGAAAGGGCCACACAGCGAAGAATAGTTGGGGGAAAAGGGAGAACGCGGAACATGAAGGCTCATTCCTGCGGATGCCGAACCCAGGAAGGTTTGGGTTGATTCTCGGATCGTCTCTATAGACAGAGCATCCAGAAATAGCATTGGCAAAGCATCAGCACGGCAGCTTTTTTCTTGAAGAAGCAAGGAAACATTGTCTCGAGCATTTTCCCGAACGAAGCAGGCTTCGAAGTCAACGCAGGCATTGAAAAGAACGGTACGCATACGCAGCAGGTTCCGCTGATGTTGGCTCGATGTCGAATGAGTCTCGTCGCGCACAATAGTAGCGAGGCGAAGGACGCTTTCTGGTGGCATGATTGTCTGTGTCCGGACCCTTGACAATGGTATCGACAATTAAGAACAACAAGATCGATTGGGCTTCGGCAACGGACAGGTGCGCCATGTACTTGCTCTGGACTATCGTAGAGTAGCAAGTCCGGCACAGAAGCGTGGGTTCAATAAACATGTCCACAATTCACGAACCTTCTAATGTTCCGAGGAGACTGTGCATAGCGATGCTCGCATTCCCATAACGATGATGAATCAGCTCTAGCACCAGACGAAGACTTACCTTTTATACTACAGGCCTATTGTCCTAGTGCGTGAGAATTAGAGGATATCGTTCTTGTCAGCCTTACCGAGCTCCTATGGTTAGGCGCCTCCCTAAGAAGCAAATCGAGAGCTACATGCAGCGCCGCAGCATGTCGCACCATCTTGAACGAGTCCATGCGATGAGCGTTCCTAGTCGCGTGCTGTTCCTCTGATTCGCGACGAGTCTGACGTTCCGGGTCATCCTCTAAGTCTCTTCCTTCTCGTCGGTCATTCATACGAGTCTTGAGTACTGGGACAAGTTCATGCAATTGGCTACGGCACGACTATCGTCATAGCAACTACCAGGTCTCGATCAGTGGAATCAAAGTTGGCCGAGCCAGATATAGCCAAAGATATGCTTCATGCAGGCCAACGTGTATAGAAGGCAGAAACGGGAGTCTTATAAACTGCTCTCGATGAAATATACTCGGCACCTGAGAAGACATCGGAATGCCCACGTGGTAATAAGATAAATCAATTGATCGATAGGAGAAAACGCAAGGCTCAGGTGATGGAGACTTTGAGTAGATTGTAAGTGAAAGGGTGGAAATGATCGATAGGAGAAAACGCAAGGGCCTAGGTGATGGAGACTTTGAGTAGATTGTAAGTGAAAGGGTAGAAATGATCGATAGGAGATGAAACAGGGGCCTAGAAGATGGAGACTTCGAGGGAAATGTAAGTGAAAGGGTGGTTTGTTCTGTTCTTAGACGTTGTGATACTGTGACTGTAATAAATCAAGGACCTCCTTTTATTTGCGATCTTTGTTTGAATTTGGATTCGAGGCCGGTGTTATTGCGTAAAGCTTTCATTACCTTTCTTCCAGATCATAGTTTCTTGATGTGGTCCAACGGTTTTGCAACGATATATTGGCGAGCTGGCACGAAGATTTCGGCAACAACATTTGCAGATAAGCAATGACGGTATTGCAAGGCATTTTGTATTCGGGCACCAGCCGTTGTCGATAAAAGGTCCTCCTCGGCGATGTTGTAGGTCACGGCAGGATAGATTGAGTAAGGAGCTACGCTTTGCATCACCTTTACACGATCACCGACAAAGGATCACTGAAACCCATCAATTCATGAGCAAGCGACCAGCATTCTATGTTTGGAGGACGCTTCGGTCTCCTTGAAACATTCCGTCCCGTCTGTATAAATTGCGTCTAGCTACGGCAGCCATAGCCGCTCGAACCGCTTTCGCTCTAGCATCTACCATCGGTTGACGACCCGTCTTGCTCAAACGTTCCCAAACAGCCAAGCCCAGGCGCACAAGAGAAGGCCAACTTAGGCTCCCCACTCATTTCTCCACGCCAATGATGTGGGGCTTCTTTGTTTCGCCAGGAGTCCCACGTGTCTATTACGTCGGATTCGCAAGATTCAAGGGGGGCTTAGCCTGTATCGAGCCTTAAGATCTCCCTGGTGCAGCTACGGGACACCCTCCAGAAGTCTTGATTCCTTTTCTCGGCAGTGTTAGATGACGGTAGTTCGTACTTCTGACGTTTTTCAACCCCTACAAGTCATGCTCTTCCTTTGACTCGACTTTATGTCCCATTCCCTGCCATTATATTATCAAGAAAGATATTGTCGCCTTTCCTTTCATATTCAGCCATCATCTTGTCACCCAGCTTAAAATCATGATTACACGGAACACTTTCCTTGTCTTGTTCTTCCTTGGACTTGAATCTATCAGTTGCTCACCAATCCCGTGGCTCAGCGAGCGACAAGATGATCCACAATGTGGCAACCCTGCGGCAGTCTTTGTTTCTTCGTGTTGGACCACCCTGGGCGTCAGCAACTACTTGGAGAACCCACAGACAGGGTGGAACCATACAATTCCAATCTGTTCGGATTCTACGAAATGTTGTTTGGTGAACGAGGCTTGGACGACATGCTACCTTCGCCTTGGTCGAGGTGTAGCAGGCGAAGATTGCACCACCATGGACGACTCGCAATGTAAATGGAATGGCGAGATAAGTTCCTACTTGGATCCTAGTATATATGCCCAAGTCAGATATGTCATGAAAAGCATTTATGGCGTCCATGCCTTCTTTTCCAGCTACTTCAAAGGCAAGCCACCTTGCCGACTCAACCTGTATTTTATGGGTATGCTGACTCCAACCTTCACAGCCCTTCAATATGCAGTCACACAAGCCACTCTCATGATTACTCCACTCACCCAAGCTATCGATCCTCAACAACAGACTAATATTGGGATCACCTCAATTCTCTTTGCGCTCAGCCTTGGATTGTCGTTCCTAGTTGTAAGTGGGTCAGTTCTGAAGTTATGCATTTATATTGATTATATATCTTAGTCGCCCTCAATATCGGTCGTGATGCTTGGGTTGAGCACTGCTGCAAAATTCTCCTCCCAAGCTTTTACAATTAGTCTGCAACAAGCTCCTAGTGTCGCACGAACAATGTGGCCAACAGGAAGCGATGGATCCCAAACATTCCAGATCTCAAAACTCGATACCCAGCTGAGCAACGCCACTACCAGCCTGTCAGCCATCCTCAATCGGGGTTTGGGGCTTTTGATGACAGACGTGCCAACCTTTGTGAGTCTTGAAGCTTTCTTGGACCGTCAATACAAGTGGTGCTCCGTGCTGATTAATACATCTAGGTAGGTTTCGCCCAAAATGGATCCTACTGTGGCGACGACGCGATCAACCTCGCCGCCCAGACCGTGGATCTCGATATCTCCTTACGAACCTATATCACATCCGAATCCATGAAGCAGAACGGCTGGTACGCGATTCCCCTAGGTATCAGTACACAGCAGGAGTACGAAAAGCGGAAAAATCCGCCTCCTGGCTGTACTGTACACGGCTGTACGACCATCGACGTGATTGGGAAGATCTGGTGGAGTCCCTCTACAGGGCGCCAGTACAGCCTCGAGCACAACGGCGACAGCACCATCACTCCCCAAGACCTCAAGGGTCAGCTCGAGAGCCAAGGGTGGGCCAACATGCTGGAGCTGTTTGACGGGAGCTTCAACTGCACAAACAGAGGTTGGACAGACCAGTCGGACCTCCTCCACATCGGCTTCGATGGTACGCTGGATACATCATGTATCTCGCAGCTGCCGCTGCTGGTTCCATGTGGAGCCCCTTGCCCTGTAGCATTGTCTGACGGCGGAAAATGTCCTTTCGGGAACAACAGGGATTGCACTTTCCACAATGGTGGGAATGCCGCAGTCCATGGTGGGATGGGGACAGGGTCACCTCAGCCATCGCCGCCGCCGGCTGGCTCCGGCACGATACAGCAGGCTACAGGTGGTCAACCCGCTGCAGGTAGTCATATGAACAATGGTCCTCAGGTAGGAGTGCAGATACATTGAATGTATAAAAGAAGGATGGAAGTAATCCAAGCGGCCTGGACTTCTATGTACATATACATCCAGTCCATCGTATCCATACCATTCTTTTGAATATGCGATTCGCATCGTGAAGTATTGCGTTGAACAGTGTTGCCGGCATCACTATTCCAGCTTCGACCATGTTATCGCCTGGACTCCCTCTCCACAACCGAAATGAACTCTCCAACATCATGTCACCTAGGGAATGAAGCAAGATGTAAACCTGATGTAAGTCTCTGAGGAAGTAGCACCATGATCTACGACTCCGGGCCTTGGTATTCTATCCTCCCTTCGTCCAGTCCGACTCAAGCACCCAATTTCTATGGCATGTTTGCGCCACAGACCTAAGGACGTCTGAGCGTACGTACAATTGAGACCTGCCTCGAATGCGATCAGCAGCTTATGAACTCTATTTCCCTATGCCTGCGGGTAAGTGCTTGAACCTCTTGATCGTCTTCCTCGTCAGTCTCAGCAACCCCCCATTCTTCATCGTCAATGGCGCCTTGGAAGCTATGAGAGTCGTGTCTCCTCGCTTAACGCATCCGCTTGATACTCGTCTCCATGACTGTCGGAACACCAAATCCGGTATTGGAGCACCAACACTAATAGTTTCAGGCGCTTTTCTGGGCCCTACGGCGATCTCGAAAATGCTGGAGTCGGCTGGTTACAAGCAAAGGCACGTCTTGCGCACGAAGTCTTCGCTCTCGGGTGGAAGCTCGACGGAGATACGCCTATGGAGTCCTAAGTCTTCTTTGGGTTGCTTGTGGATTTGCTTGTCGATAATTTTGAATTGCAGGTTCGGGATGATGTGGCCAGTTGCGACCATCGGCGTGTCTACTTCGCCGCGCGTCCAGGTCATGAGATTCTCAGGTCATGAGATCCTGGGAGGAGGTTAGAGCATACATGGTGAGCGTTAGCGAAAAGCCGTATTTAAAGCCGAGCAGTAGGTCGAGACAGGAGGCATGGTGGAGGGATGCGGCCTTCGAGTCTGGAATCAAAGCACTTCGGCCGCTAGGAAAACAGCGAGGGAGCTGGCGCACGTGCTCCTGGGGGTCGGATCTCGGCCTCTCGGGGTGTAGAAAGCCGCCGAGCCGCCCTAAAGTAAGCCCTGCGCCCGTACCCTTGAAGCCCCCTGGAGCCTCCGCGCCTAGTACGTCCAATCGAATCTTCATATCAAGCTCGTCCTATCCACCATGATGGGCAGCAACTATCGTACGGACTGTGCTACTCAGGCGGACGTTGACAACATAGACCCGCGTCTCATCCTTAGGCTTTCAGTACCCAGGGTTCTTCCCACAACACCTGCATGGTGGGAAGGCGCAGTGCCACTCGTTGCGATGAGTGTAGACGTCGTAAGATTAGAGTAAGTTGGGCATTACAGTCTCTACATCGGAGTGATAGACTCACAGTGATCACTCAGTGTGACGGGGCACAGCCTTTCTGCTCTCAATGTACGGGTTCCAGCCGAGTATGCCCTGGATACCGGGTCTTCTTGGACTTCAGAGACGAGCGTGGTCGACGTCTCCGCGGCTCCGATGAGGCCACCAGCGCTAGTGCTAGTCGGAGGGGCATTCCTTCATCCGAAGCTCCTCAGGGTGTAGCGCAGCATCCGCAAGAAACATATCTTTCTGTACAAGCATCACTGGCCCCTAGCTCCCAGACCATCGCTGCAGCTCCAGGCAATATATCAAGCCCCTCATGCTTGATTCCTGGCGGTCAATCTGTGTACAGAAGCTCCTTCTCCGATGTTCTTCAAGATCGGTTTTTCTTGCCCCACAGCGCGACTTCTTCAGAAACGCCGAATCTTTGCTCGGGATGGACTGGCTCTGCGATTCTATTGGGTGAAAGGAACGCCTTGCTCGCGGAGATCCTGTTAGCTCTGTCATCTGTCTTGATCGGTTCTGAGCTACAAGATGCTGTTATTACTAGTGATTTCCGTGCAAGATACCATCGGGCTATTAGTGGCGTCCGCCGGGCTGTTGAAGATCACATGTCCACAGCCATTGATGAAGTGGCTTCGGAGCCGATGCTAATGACTTGCATGGCCTGTGCAAAATATGAAGTAGGCACTTCAACCCTACATTAATTAGCATTTATCGCTAATTTGATCCAGTTGCTGGCTAACAAGTCTCTGGTCAATATGGGAAGACACATGAGCGGACTCGGCATCCTCTTCCACCGGCGCGGCATCGAACGCATTGATACCGTAGGTCTGAGAAATTTGTATTGCGAATATAGACCGGTTGAGGTATGTATTTCTGCGTCGAGTCAAGTGACTTTTAAAAGAGGGTTTCATACGGGGGCTAATGCTCGAAGATCATAGATAAGTATCTGCCTTACCATCAACAGGTCGTCTTTCCTTAGCTCGAACGAGTGGAGAAATCCACCATGGAGAAACCAGTACTCGCCTGTCACCACCCCCTTACAGGACCTGCTTGACATTGCTTTCGACATGCCACTCCCTCTGCAGAAGTGGGAGAGAGCTAAGAATAACGGTGCCGGGACCCAGCCTTTCTTGGCACTGGAATCTGCGTTGTCGGATGAAGATATCGAAGGTCTACTGACAGAGCTATTGGCTGTCGAATGTAGTCTTCAAGCTTGGCATGCTGACTTCAGCAACCCAAGACAGAAGTCCGTGCCCTTCGATGAGCGACCCACAACATGGGAGAATAGTCGACTCGATTCGGACGAGCTGCCAGAGGGGAAGCTGTTTCCAATATCGTACAACTTTACTCAGTTTCCGATTGCTATGGCGTTCGTCTACTTCGATGGCATCCGCATTCAGCTCCTCAAGAACGTCGACGAGATGTGCACAGTACTATCTGGACGAGATACGGTACAACGGCATTTACATAGCGACGCAAGCTCGTATGCTGCAGCGCTCTCTCTACTACGGGGACCAGCTGTTACTACTTCTGCGACACGAATCCTACAGTGCGCCGAATACTTCTTAGAAAGCGATAAGAAGTTGGTAGGCCCAACGAGCTTCATGTTCGCCTTCCACGTCGCCTTCAGCGCGCTTTGCCGGCTCAGCAAATCTGGCGAGAGGGGTCAATATCGAAGAGAACTAAGATGGTGCCAGATGATCTCTAAGAAATACGAGGAAACGCATCTTGCGTCATTGGCATCCCTGGACCTAGGAAAACCAATAAATGCGTTCTTTGAGATGTTGGCCTCCTGATCGTCCTGGAATCAGAGATCAGAGCAGGCCACTTCACGGGCTCGACAAATTAACCCATATATATTTCTGCACACCGTCTAAAGGTTCCGGGCGTGAGAAATGCCTCCGTTTTCACACCTTTGCCTCGTCGACCAATTTTGAGCGAGATCACGCCGAAGAGCCGAAAGCCGAAAGCCGAAAGTTTGAAGCTGTCTGTCTCTCTAGGCTCTCATGCTGTCTTATGTTGATAGACGTGGATAAGTGTTAATATAATCCACATGAAGCTTGCGAACACCCTTCAGGGTCCTTTCAAGTCCCAACAGAGGGAATGGTGGTGAAAGGTTCCTGCATTCGAAGCGAGCTGAACAAATTGATCGCATCAAGACTCGCACTACCATCCTCTGGTTAAGCGATATTGCACGTGTCACTACTGAGGCTTGCAACGGCGGCTGCGCCATCCGCAAGATGAGCCAGAACAGGCCTAGCAGGCTCTTGACAAACCTTGCTAAGATCTACCAGTCGTCCAACAGTAAACTAAGGGAATTACTGGCCAATAGCGCCTGAGCTTTATATCAGGTCGAGACGCACCAGACTCAAAGACGATGTCCATGTGCAATGTTCAAAGCGACCTCGAGAGGACCTCTCCGACATTCAATCACGCTTTTGCCCGCCGAGAGAAAGGCAATGGTCGTCGACGGCAGGAAATGGTCCTCCAGGAGCACGCCTCACGGTGTGAGACAAGGCCAAGAACCCTACAATGAATGGCCCAATGATGCAGGAGTAAGTCATCGAGTATTGAGAGGTTCGGGTTTTGACTAAAACGATGCCCAAGTTTGAGGGTTTTCATGAGGATATAGAACCGGTGGAACTGAAGGTTTTCGGAATGATACCGTCATATGCTGCGTATGAAGAGATACCTATAGACATTTCATGAATCGGAGGCTAAGGGAGAACCAGAGGAACACTGTACCGTACTGGACCTGGAGGATATCAGGTTAAGAGTGCCAAAAACACAACATTTGAAGCCTCACACGTGAGACCTTCCCTCCAAACGTAAAAAGCAGCATGACTGATTCGGCTTCACAGTGGTTCGATGGCTTCGCGCAGACCCATAGATTCCAATTGATTCCCTCGGAAGACGGCAAAAGCGTATCACGTGTGCTGTACAACTCTCGACACAGCTGCAGTGGTCTCATCGAGAAGGTTCGAAGAGAGGGCGACCTTTCGGCCATTACCTTTGGCCAGAAACAAGATCCTTGCGAGAATTTCTTCAGAAAAGTTATGAGTTCGTTTCAAGCAGTCGCTGGTCGGGGTGCGCGCGAAGCCTCGGATGTCAACATCGGTGTCACTATCCAGAAGAACCTGCCAGGGCTGCCAAACCTACCGGGGGTGCGGCCTCCAAAAGGGACATCTGCGAGCGAGAAGACCTCATCAGCGACTGCTATGAGCAGCATCTGGCTCAAATCGGATAACAGCACCCTTCAGCAGCTTAACCCCACTTCTCTCGAGCCGGTTGGTTTCGCAGAACATGTCAAATTCCATCCAGACCTCAAAGGACCCTTGGCAGCCGCTCATTCTCGGACAGACCCCGTGACGGGCGACACCTACAACTTCAATCTTCAAGTCGGTCGACAAGCCACCTACCGAGTCTTCTGCATCTCTGCCTCAACCGGCAAGACGTCCATCCTTGCCACCATGGCCGGAGGGCCAATCCTGGGCGCTTATCTGCACTCCTTCATGCTCACAGAGAACTACGTCCTTCTGTGTATCTTTGACGCCTACCTCGCCAAAGGTGGCATAAAAATGTTGTGGACCAGGAACATTCTCGATGCCTTGGACTTCTTTCCCGATAGGACCAACAAGTGGCTTGTGATCGATCGCCGGCATGGCAAAGGCCTTGTAGGGATCTACGAGTCTGACCCGTTTTTCGCCTTCCATCCCATCAATACCTGGGAACAACCATCCGAGACCGAGCCGGGGAAGACAGATCTCATCGCCGAAATCCCATGCTACAAGGACCTCGACATCCTCAAGCGCTTCTACTACGACAACATGAAAGGCAGCTCCCCCACCGCATTAAACTATGTTGGAAACCACGCCGACAGAGCGCGCGCCAACCTCGTCCGCTGGAAGCTCCCGAACGTAGGCACTGAGACCGTCCCCGTTACGAACCCCCTCAGGAAAGTTGAGCGGGTATTCACTGCCCCCAGTGAAGAAACAGTCGAGCTGCCGACCTTCAACCCGAAGTACGCCACCAAGCCAAGTCGGTATATGTACGGTGTCAGCGACGGAGGACACTCAACCTTCCTGGACGGGCTTATTAAATACGACTCCCAAACGCGGACGGCAAAGACGTGGAGGGTCCATGCGCATTCGCCTGGAGAAGCCATCTTCCTGGCTGATCCGGAGGGTGGGGAGGAGGATGATGGAATCTTGCTGAGTGTGGTGTTGGATGGGACCAGGGGGAAGAGCTATTTGTTGGTTATGGATGCGAAGTCTTTCTTTGAGATAGGAAGGGCGGAGATGGAGACGGTGGTTAGTTTTGGGTTTCATGGTGCGCATATCAAGAACGACTGAACCTGGATATAACATCGAGAGGGCATACCGTTGTAGGGCGCACGGGGAACACTGTCAATCAGCAAAGAAGATCTTTAAGAGTGTTGCTACTGCCCTTTTCATCTCATGCTTTTATCCATGGTCTCGGTTCATCTCAAGATCCATCACTCGCTTCAAAATCCATCATCCGTCACTTCCCAAGCCCTATCCCTCCCCCTCCCCCTTCCTCCTCCCCCCCCGCACAAGAAACATCTATTTCGCCTTCCGCCTCGCCAACGCCTCAATACTATCCACCACATCCTTAAACGTCCCCTGATTCTCTTTAGTCGGCCCCTCCGCGCCCTCCACCTCCCCTCCATTATCCCACTGGATCTCAAACGTCGTCAACACAATCCGCGTATCGAGCCCATAGACATCCTCCTCCGAGTTCGTGGGGAAACCTTCGAGTTGCTTTACGAGGGAGAGGAGCTCGTTGACGTCGTCGCTGGGTGGATCTCAGCCCTGGGATCGTGGGAAAGAGGGAGGAAGGGGGAGGAGGCGAGGGGAGGGGCGGGGAGAAGGATGAGGGCA
>JAABUS010001610.1_pt1 | contig 47937 bp, 42 predicted proteins | sample 5560161 | NCBI WGS metagenome assembly JAABUS01 (sample SAMN10711885, study PRJNA513376) | rock metagenome | isolation source: Antarctica rocks | place: Antarctica: Victoria Land, Trio Nunatak nord | collected 2016-01-04 | reverse complement strand
TTTAATTAATTTCTGATCATTAACATCAACATAATGATGATTATTATTGAAGCAATGCACGCAAGCGTGCTAATCAATCTTGCGAGTTTAAAGAGCAAAGCATCATGAACTATGATTTCTTGATGTTTTGACTGCAAAACTGCAAAAACTTCATAATCATGATATCATTTAATTTCATCATGAAACAAGAGAAGCTGCAATTATTATGAGCATATCAAGACTGAACAAGACTGAAGCTTTAATCAATTTGCAGTGAATGCTAGTAAGTTCTTTGCATAATGATTAAAACTAGTCAAGATTTAGTTAAGATCTGATTTAAATCTGACTCAAATTTGATTCAAATATGACTCAGCATCTTTTTTCTTTTCTAGCATCTTTTAATCAGCTTCTATTGTCTTTTAGATAAATATACTTCTTAGTATTATGAGTAATTAACAGATGTTTATGATAAACACATTTCTTTGTGTCACAAACATTTTTCAAATCAACATCTTTCTTGTGTTTTAACATGTTCTCTTTGAGACTAGCATCGATCTGAATAACTACTATATAAAGTGTATTCTTCTTGCTTTTTGTATCTTCTTTCTTCTGTATTCTTAAAGTCTTAATTATAACTATCTTTATAAATTAAACATTCTAGTCACGTATGCACTCTGATTAGTTTTTAAACATGATCTCAACATTACTTTAAGAATTCATTAATCACATGATACTGATTTTTATACTCATTTAAATTCACTCAACTGATAACAAAACAAGTATAAAGAAATTTGTGTATCTGATAATCAACAACATCAAAAGACAGAACAACATCAAGAAATCAATAAAATCAATGAGAACATATGATCATATGATTGCTGAAGAATTTATAACTCAGTCAGTAGCATCAGTTCAGATCAATTGATAAAATCAAGAAATTAAGATCTTGATTGCTTAAAAATCATCAAAAAATTCTCTCAAATCAGCAACATTCTTCTTTGAAGACTAAACACTAGAACAGCGATCTCATCACATACTGTTGAGCATCACTCTTCGCTCTATCATCAATTCTTTGCTATGATTCAATCATTTGTGAAAAATTTCTTCAAGAATTATCAAAGTCTTTATTCTTCTGTCACTTTAAATTCAATCATTTATTCTGAGCTATCATCTTGCATATTGAAATATCTTAAAATTAACTTTGTATGAAAACATCATTAATCTTTGTCTCATTCTCAAACTTTTGATGAATTTCTGAAAGCTTTTACTTTCTGAAATATAAAAAATGTAAAACAGCTACAACATTAAGTTAAACAAGATTCAGAAGTTTTTCTAGAAGATTTGAACAGTCTTTGAACTTAACGAGATTTAAGCATGAAAGCTTGTGAGTTATTTGACAAGATATTAAGCGAACAAATATGAAAGACTTGTTTCAAGAAAATGAATAAAGTTAAAAAACATTCAAATTAATTAAATCAGACATTTTGAAATCAGATAACTGAATTGCAACATTAACTGCAATCATTTAAAGAAGTTACTTCTTTCTCTTTTATTCTGTTTAATTTCTTTAAGTGATTTCAAAAGCTTTTAAATTCATCTTTGTTTACTGATAAAAAAGAATTTATCTGAGATGATTGACAAGAAAAGATTCATGACAAGTTAGAAATCAATATTGATCATTTTGATATCAATAAAGTTATTCTGATTTACATTCACTTCAGAATTGAAGAAGACACAGTCAAGACTATTTTAACTTGATATCAACAAGATTCATTGAATCTTTATGTTACAGTCAATAATTTGTTAAATGAACTTGCTCAGCTTTACAATAATTTCTGTTAGAGATCAGCATAAAGCGAGTCATATGAGTGTAATGTAACGAGTATATAAATGCTAAGAAAGAAAAGTATCTAGAAGAAAAGCGTCGACTATTTATATGACACAGAAGAACATAAGCTAATTCTGAATAAAATTGACTTTGAAACAAGTCTATGCTCTAGCGACGAGCGATCAACGATAGCTCTCAAAATAGTCATCAACATAGTCATCAACATAATCATCAACATAGTCATTAATGAAGATGCGTAGCTAGAATCGTAACATTACTTCTCTTCTTCAACGATTCATGTTTGCATGAATGTATTTTCTTAGTCTTATGTAAAATCGAAATGTCTATTGTAGTAGACTCACTATGCAAGATAGAAGTATCATTGAAGCAAACTTACTAGTTGCATGTGAACGAGTTGACAGATCAATTCACTGATAGGTAGAATGATGAATGCAAGTAGATCATTGCATTAAGAATAAATGTCATTGAAGCAGACTCACTAGTTGCATGTGAACTAATAGATGAATCAATTCACTGATAGATAAAGCGATGAGAAAATCATCACATTGACGATGTTATTGAAGCAGACTCATTGATTGACTTGCTCATTGAAGAGATTGACTTTGAGCTCATCATTGTAGCAGACTCACTAGTTGCATGTGAACGTATGATCAGATTCACTGATGAGTAGAGCGATGAGAGCAAGTAGATCATTGCATTGAGAATAGATGTCATTGAAGCAGACTCACTAGTTGCATGTGAACTGATAGATAAATCGATTCACTGATAGGTAAAGTGATGAGAAGATCATTGCATTGATGATGTTATTGAAGCAGACTTACTGAGAGTTTGCTTCTTGAGATAAAGACTTCACGTAGTTTTATGACTGACTTTGTTTAATTGTTCAACAAATTCAAAGAATCTCTTGCGAATCTGAATGAACGATTAATTCACTGATCTTTGATCTAGCTGAATGATTTCAATCGTTTGTTTATACTCGCTGATCAACGCACGAGTTTGAATCTTTTGTTTATTCTCGCTGAATCAGCTCACAAGAGAAGAAAGATGAGTGTTTCTGCACGAACGTAAGTCACTAGATCAAAGTCAATAGAGAATTGAAGAACTATTAGCAGAAGCACTTGAAGAAATCGATGCAGATTATTTCACTTCGTCTGTAACGAAAAAGCATTTATATAATGTTAGAAGTCAGCATAAAGTGAGTCATATGAGTGTAATGTAACGAGTATATAAATGCTAAGAAAGAAAAGTATTTAGAAGAAAAGAATTGACTATTTATATGACTCAGAAGAACATAAGTTAACTCTGAATAGAATTGACTTCAAAACAAGTCTATGCTCTAGCGACGAGCAATCAACAATAGTTCTCAGAATAGTCATCAACATAGTCATTAACATAGTCATCAACATAGTCATCAACATAGTCATCAACAAAGATGCGTAGCTAGAATCATAACAATTTCAACAAAGAGACAAACTTTTGAAGAAAATATACTAATTTCTTTCAAGAAAAGAGCAAATTCAGCAACTTTTATTCAATGTTTCAATGTTTATTTGCAGTTTGAGAAGTGAACTAAATTATTGAGTTTAGCTAAAGAGACATTTGTCGCTTAAAGCGAGATAAAGTTAAAATTTTAGCTGAGCTCATTTGAATGTGATCAGATTTTATGAATAAAATCTGCAATCATTTCATATGTCGTTGAACTGAATCTGCGTTTGTTCATATATCATTGAACTGAATTGCACTTTCGTCGCTTTCATCACTTTCATCGCTTTCATTGCTTTCATTTCTTTCGTTGCATTCAGTCTACTACTCGTTTACCTACTCACTCATTTACTCGCTCATTTACTCACTCATTTACTCGCTCATCTACTCGCTCATTTACTCTTCATTCTACTCATCTATTTACTCGCTCATTTACTCATCACTCTACTTTCTATCAAACTTTCTATCAAATGCTCTATCAAACACTTTATCAAATGCGTCGATCAAGCGCACAAAACACATCAAACAGTGCTTCAAACAATGCTTTCTACTGAGCTTTTCACTGATCTTTCTACTGATCTTTCAATCAATCTTTCTATTGATCTTTCTACTAGTGAGCTTTCTACTGATCTTTCGATCGAGTTATTTAGTGAGCTTTCTACTGATTTTTTGATCAAGTCATTTAGTGAGCTTTCTACTGATCTTTTAATCAAGTCATCTAGTGAGCTTTCTATTGATTTTTCTACCAATCTTTCTATTGATCTTTCTATCAATCTTTCTATCGACTTTTCTATCAATCTTTCTACTGAGCTATTTATTGAGCTATCGACTGAGCTTTTTATCAAACACTTTATCAAACATTCTACATGCTTCAAAATACGCGTCGATTAAGCGCATAACATGAATCAAACAATGCTTTCTACATGACTTTCTACATGACTTTCTATCAAGCACTCTTCATGACTCTTTATCAAGCACTCTTTATGTTTTTCTATCAAGCATTCTCGCTGATCTTTCTACTGATCTTTCGATCAAGTTATCTAGTGAGCTTTTCACTGATCTTTCTACTAGTAAGCTTTCTACTGATCTTTTGATCAAGTCATCTACTGATCTTTTTACTACATGACTTTCTACATGACTTTCTACATGACTTTCTTCATGATCTTTTACATGACTTTTCATCAAGCTTTGAATTGCTTCGTAATCAAGAATCAAATTTGTTTTCTATCAAGCTTTAAACACAATTCTATCAACTATTTTACATGACTCTCTACTTCTTTAGTTTACTTATTAACTTTCTTATTAACTTTCTCATTGACTTTCTTATTGACTTTCTTGACGCATATATTAAATAGCTATTATTTAGATAGTCAAATCAATCATTAATTATTCAATGTTGCAACTACGTATCAATGTTATAAATGTTAAAATAGTCATATTTATTGAATTAAATAATAAAAATGCATACTGCGCTCATGAGAATGCTAAAGATGCTAGAAATGTTGAGAATATTGACGCTTTTATGAATATGCATCAGCTAAAAGTGACGCAAATCTGAGACATGAGATTAAATGAATATTTAAGATATTAATCACTAAAAGCATTAAAATCTGTCTCTGTCACTCTTTACAAATTGCAAATGTCTGTTCTTCTATCTAAATGAAGTATCATGAAAAGCAATTAATCATTGATTTATGAAACAAGATAGTTTATCATCTTCATGCAGCTTAAAGTAATCAATTAATTCAGTCAGAATCTTTCAATGAAATTTGTAATTATCTGATTCATTTGAACAATGAGCATCGAGTCATGAATGACATCAAAGAAAAGAAATTTCTGATCAAAGTCAGAAAGTAAGTCATCTTTGCTGAGAAATGAGATTCATTAAATCTTTATAGAAAGATTAAAGTGATTATACTCGTCAATCATTCAAAATCATGTGACGTGATTTTAACTAGCATCAAAGACTTTAATTTACAAGCTGAAATCTGTTTCATCTGTCACAAATTAAATCATACTTTTAAAGAGTGTTCTGATCAAACTTCAAGAATCAATGTATTAAAAAATGATGAGTTTGATCAATTTATATTAAACTTTGAGTCAGATTCTGATTCAAAAAACTAGTTATTTCTTTCAAAGTTATTAAAAAGATAAAGATCATATTTTTGTGTAGTTAAATCGAAGTTCTAATGAAAGAAAACTATTTTGAAAAGTCATTTCTGATCAATGCTTTTCTTATCTCTTAAAGCAATTCTTTCAGTCTTTGTTCTTTGATAAATAGTGATTTCATCGTTTACATGCTGATACATGACAAGCTAGTTGATAAGATATATCAGAAACTTGAAATATAATTTATATTACTAGCAAAAGAGAAGTTAATATGAAACTATGATGAGAAGTTAGCTAGAAAGACTATTACTCATAAGATTTTACTCAATCTTACGATTGAAAGTAATAAGAAATTGACTATGTCAATGCTAATAGCTGATATTGAGCATCATAAAGCTATATTGAGCAAACTCTGAATGAATAAAAATGAAATATTATTGAACATGAAACATGATACTATTGTATTCTCTGATCAATTAAATATTTCAATTTCGATTTTTTCAATCTCGTCAAATACAAAGTACTCAAGTTGATCACGATCAACTTTGATCTCTTCAGTGATTTATAGCAATGCTTCAAAGATTCTCAAGCACTCAGTTTTAATCATTCAGAAAGAGTCATTTGTTACAAGCATATTAAGATTGAACAAGACTGAAGCTTTAATCAATTTGCAGTGAACACTAATGAGTTTTCTGCATAATGATTAAAGCTGATCAAGATCTAGTTGAGATTTAACACAGATTTGACTCAAATATGACTCAGCATCTTTTTTCTTTTCTAGCATCTTCTAATCAGCTTCTATTATCTTCTAGATAAACATACTTCTTTATATTACGAGTGATCAACAGATTTCTATGACAGACACATTTCTTTGTGTTGCAAACATCTTTTGAATCAACATCTTTCTTATGTTTCAACATGTTTTCTTTAAGACTAATGTTGATCTGAGTAACTACTATATAAAGTGTGTTCTTCTTGTCTTTTGTATCTTCTTTCTTCTGTATTCTTAAAGTCTTAGTTATAACTATCTTTATAGATCAAATATTTTAGTCACGCATGCACTTTGATTAGTTTCTAGACATAATCTCAACACTACTTTAAGAATTTATTAATCACATGATACTGATTTTTATATTCATTTAAATTCACTTGACTGACAACAAAATGAATATAAAGAAATTTATGTATCTGATGATCAACGACATCGAAAGACAGAATAACATCAAGAGATCAATAAAATCAATGAGAACATATGATCATGTGATTGCTAGAGAATCTATCGCTCAGTCAGTAGCATTAGTTCAAATTAATTGATAGAATCAAGAAATTAAGATCTTGATTGCTTAAGAATCATTAAAAAAATTCTCTCAAATTAGCAACATTCTTCTTTGAAGATTAAACACTTTAACAAATAATTTCACTACATACTATCAAGCATCATTCTTCACTTGATCATCAATTCTTCGCTATGATTTAATCATCTGTGAACAATCTCTTCAAGAGTAATCAAAGCTTTTATTTTTCTGATATTACAGATTTAATCATTTATTCTGAACTATCATCTTGCATATCAAAGTATCTTAGAATCGATGCTGTATGAAAACATCAATACTCTTTGTCTCATTCTCAGACTTTCAATGAATCTCATGAAGCTTCTACTTTATGAGATATAAAAAATATAAAGCAGCTACAACATTAAGTTGAACAAGACTCAAAAGTTTTTCTAGAAGATTTAAACAGTCTTTGAACTCAACGAGATTTAAACATGAAAGCTTGTAAGTTATTTGACAAGATATCAAGTGAACAAATATGAAAGACTTGTTTCGAGAAAATGAATAAAGTCAAAGAATGCTTGAATCAATTAAATCAAACATTTTGAAATCAAGTGACTGAATTGCAACATCAACTGTAATCATTTAAAGAAGTCACTTCTTTCTTTTCTATTCTGTTCAATTTCTTCAAATAATTTCAAAAGCTTTTAAATTCATTTCTGTTTACTGATGAAAAAGAATCTATCTGAGATGATTGATAAGAAAAGTTTCGTGACAAGCTAGAAATCAACGTCGATCATTTCAATATCAATAAAGCTATTCTGATCTACGTTCACTTCAGAATCAAAGAAGACGTAGTCAAGATTACTTTAACTTAACATTAACAAGATTTATTGAATCTTTATGTCACAGTTGATGATTTGTTAAATGAACTTGCTCAACTTTATGATAATTTCAACAAAGAGATAAACTTTTAAAGAAAATATGCTAATCTCTTTCAAGAAAAGAGCAAATTCAGCAACTTTTATTCAATGTTTCAACATTTATTTTTCTATTCAAAGTATCATGAAAAGCAATTAATCATTGATTTACAAGATAAGATAGTTTATCATCTTCATGCAGCTTAAAGTAGTCAGTTGATTCAGTCAGAATCTTTCAATAAAATTCATAGTTATTTGATTCATTTGAACAATGAGCATCAAGTCATGAATGACATCAAAGAAAAGAAATCTCTGATCAAAGTCAAAAAGTAAGTCATCTTTGCTGAGAAATGAGATTCATTGAATCTCTATAGAAAGATCGAAGTCATTACACTCATCAATTATTCAAAATCGCGCGACGCAATTTTGACTAACGTCAAAGAGACAGATTTACAAACTGAAAGCTGCTTCATTTACTATAAGTCAGATCATTTCTTTAAAAAGTGCTCTGATTGAATCTTGAGAGTCAATGCATTAGAAGATGACAAGTTTGATTGATTTACATTGAACTCTGAGTCAGATTTTGATTCAAAAAACTAACTATCTCTTTTAGAATCATTAAAAAGATAGAGATTATATTTTTGTGCAGTCAAATCAAAGTTTTATCAAAAGAAAACTATTTTGAAAAGTCATTTCTGATCAATGCTTCTTTTATCTCTCAGAGCAATTCTTTCAGTCTTCGCTCTTTGATAAACAGTGATTTTGTTGTTTACACGCTGATACATGACAAGTTAATCAATAAAGTATGTCAAAAACTTGAAATACAATTTATATTGCTAGTCAAAGAGAAGTTAATACGAGACTATGATGAGAAGTTAGTCAGAAAGACTATTACTCATAAGATTCTACTCAATCTCACGATCGAAAGTCATAAGAAATTGACTATGTCAATGCTGATAGCTGATATTGAGCATCATGAAGCTATATTGAGCAAATTCTGAATGAACAAAAATGAAATATTATTGAACATAAGACATGATACTATCATATTCTCTGACTCATTAAATATTTCTATTTCGATTTTTTCAGTCTCATTAAATACAAAGCACTCAAGTTGATTGCGATCAACTTTGATCTTTTCAGCAGCTCACAGCAAGATCTTTAAAATGCTTAAGCACTCAGTTTCATTCATTCAGAAAGAGTCATTCTCGATTCAAAACATAGACGTCATCTTTTTTTAAGCACTAGTAAAACGAAAAAAGAAGAATCAAACAGAGATTTTTGCTATGTTCATCAAAGACATTGATAGAAAAATCATCTACAATACTCAATGCAAACTAGATGTCATAAACGTCTTCTTTACTGATGAAACAACTCAGAATCTAGAGAATATTAAAGTCAAGCTATCATTGAAATATCAGAATTTTCTAAACGTCTTTGATCAAGTTCAAGCAGATAAATTATTGTCTCATCAATCATATGATCATAAGATAGAGCTTACTAGTGACGCAACATCATCTCACTGTCAAGCATATTGAATGTCTCTTTACAAGCTTCAGAAAGTTAAGAAATATCTAAACAAGAATCTTTTCAAAGAATTTATAATTTCTAGCAAAGCTTCGTATTTCTCACTCGTTCTGTTCATTTTGAAAGCAAATGAAGATCTACGATTCTGCGTTGACTATTGAAAGCTTAATGCTATTATCAAAAGAAATCGCTATTTTCTACTTCTGATAGATGAGATGATTGATAAAATAGTTGATTGCAAGCATCTGACTTGATTAAATATCATTTCAACTTTCAACAAACTATGAATGCATTCTGATAGTGAGAACTACACTATCTTTATTATTGCTTTAGAAGTGTACAAATCAAAGATGTTATCTTTTGAACTTATCAATGATTCTGTCTCATTTCAGCAGTATATGAATGACATTTTTTGAAACTTTCTAAATGACTTTTGTCAAGTCTATCTAGATGACATTCTGATTTACAGCAAAACTCAACAAGAACATCAACAACATGTCAAGATGATATTAAATCATTTATGAAAAGCTGATCTACAAGTAGATATTTGAAAGTGCGAATTTAACGTAAAAGAAACTGTTTTCTTAGAAGTCATAGTTTCAGAACAAGATTTTTGTATAAATTCTATCAAAGTGAAAGTCATAGTAAACTGAACTACGTTGATCAATCTAAAAGAAGTTCAGAGCTTCGTGAGATTTGTTAACTTCTATTGTCATTTCATTAAGAACTTCTTAAAACTAGTCAAATCATTCACTCAATTGACTAGAAAAAACACATCTTTTGTTTAAAACAAAGTCTGTGTTCAAGCTTTTAATGATTTAAAGAAACAGATCAGCTCAATCTCAGTTCTATAACATTTTGATTCAAAACAACAAACTATTCTGAAAATCAATGTCTTTAATCATGTCAAAGATGAAATATTATTTCAGTATAATGATGAGAATGTTCTTCATTCAATAGCATTCTACAGCAAAAGCATGATTCTCGCTGAATGCAATTATCACATCTATAACAAGAAATTGCTAATCATTATTCAATGTTTTGAACATTGAAGACTTGAGCTAGAATGCATGAAGCTGCTCATTCAGATGTTCATTGATCATCAGACTTTGAAGATTTTTATGAAAAATAAACAGTTAACTTGATGTCAAGTCAATTATCTAGATATTCTATTTAAGTTTAACTTTCAGATCATTTTTCAATCAAATAAAATGAACATTAAAGTCAATGTTTTAATCAGAATGTTTCTGATCGACATCTCTGAATCAACTCAGCGTACTGAAGATCACTATCAGATTGTTCTGACACTCAATAGAATAAATATTCTAGCTATTGAATCTGAAGTTGATCTTTATCAGTGAGTAAAAAATGTCAACAAGACAAATGAGCTTTGCAATAATTATAAACAAGTCATAAGCAAAAATAAGCTCAAGCGACATAGCATTGAATTGAAGCATTGTGAGATTGTTGACAACGTTCTGTTCAGAAAAGATTTACTGTGAGTTTCTGAGAATATGCATACGAAATTGCTAAAGAAAATTCATAATCAGTCTTTCATTTTTCACTTTGACAATCAAAGAATTACTGATCTAGTTCAACGTTTCTACTATTGATTAAATCATTAAGCAACGATTAAATGTTACATTTGAAACTGTCATGTTTATCAATGAAGCAAGACATTTAAAGATAGCATCAATGAACTTCTTCATTCTTTATCAATTTCACAGAAACGCTGAAAAGATATAACTATGAACTTTATTACTGAGTTATCTCTATTGAAAGATTATAACATCATTTGCATAATCATATATTGTCTCATCAAGAAACATCATTATTTCTTCTGTCATTGAGAAGATGATGACATCTCAGTTGAAGAAACGATTTGAATCATGCTATGAAATGTTTATCAACTTCATGATTTATCTAGTTCTATTGTTTCAAACAGAGACTTTCAGTTTATATCAATCATGTGACAAAGTCTTTGCAAGTGACTAAAGATTACAGCTAGTTTATCAACAACTTATCATTCTGAGATCAATAATCAATTGAAATGAGCTAATTAAGATGTTGAACGCGAACTAAGAATCTACTGCAATTACATGCAGAATGACTGAATAAAATGACTATCAATGATAGAATTCAGCGAGAATTTTAATATCTTCTCGATTATCTCAATGACTTCGTTTTACTTCAATAAAAGTTTTCACTTACGAATAAGTTTCAATTCAGATACGACTGACTATGAAACTATTCATGAACGTTTTGAAGCTAGAAAAGCAAATGATATTATCATTTGAATGAAAGAGCTTCTTATCTTTGATCATCAGCAATTGAAAAAGATGAAGCAAATTATTGAAGCTCAAATCAATAAACATAAATGAGACGTCATTTATGAAGTAGATGACTGAATTTGATTATGCTTTAGAAATATAAAGACAACTAGATCATGTAAAAATTTGAAAGATAAACAGCTAAAACTTTATCAAATCACTGTCAAAGTTGAGATCTTTTATCATCTTCATTTATCAATAAGCATGAAGTAGCTACATTTGATGTTCAGTTCAAAGTTATTACATTCTTATTTCAATGATCTTTTATCAGAACAACATTCAGAATCATTTAAATCTCTTACTATTGAAAATGATAAGCATTGAAAGATAGATGACATTTTAAACTCTAAATGCTATCAAGATTAAATACAATACAAGATTAAATGAATGAGACTAAATTGAAATAATGAATGATACTATGTCAATAAAGAAGAATTTGAGAGTTTGAAAGAAGTTCTAGTTGAATTTCATAAGCTTTATTCAGACAAGTCACACTAAATTGAAAAACAGTGAAAATTTTTGCGTTTCATTTGTTCTATTCATGCAAACATAAATTTTCAAAGAGAAAAATAATGTTACGAGCATATCAAGACTGAACAAGACTGAAGCTTTAATCAATTTGCAATGAACATTAACGAGTTCTTTGCATAATGATTAAAGTTAATCAAGATCTAGTCAAGATTTGATCTGAATCTGACTCAGATTTAACTCAGATATGACTCAGCATCTTTTTTCTTCTTTAGCATCTTCTAATTAGCTTTTATTATTTTTTAGACAAACACACTTCTTTGTGTTATGAATAGTTAACAGATGTTTATAACAAACATATTTTTTTATGTTGTAAACATCTTTCAAATCAACATCTTTCTTATGTTTCAACATGTTCTCTTTGAGACTAACGTTGATCTGAATAACTATTATATAGAGCGTGTTCTTCTTGCTTTTTGTATCTTCTTTCTTCTGTATTCTTAAAGTCTTAGTTATAATTATCTCTATAAATCAAATATTCTAGTCACGCATGTACTCTGATTAGTTTCTAGACATGATTTCAATAGCAATGATTTACATCATACTTGTCAGAGAAGTCTTGCAATCAATGACGAGATCATGTAATGAGCATGTGCAATCATGATGAGAAACTTGATTGAAAGTACTATATTAAATACTTGCATGCTAAACTTAGCAATTCTGAAATTCACAACTTTTAAACAAAATGTTAACTTGAAGCTGCAAAGCAGCGAGTCAATCAAAGCATTGCAAATTTCAAACAGTATTTCATCAAACTGTATGCAAATCTGAACTATCATATATTTAATAAGATTTGCATGATGTACTTGTAAATAAAGATTAATGAGATCATCATGAATGAGTTTCTTTGCATTTCATACATCTTTATCAATTATGTCAGTCTGCTAAAGCATTTTATAAACATTGACTTGCATTTGCAAGATATTGATGCATTGTTGAAGTTACATTTGCAGCAAAGTGAGAATGCAATGTCTCAGAAGAGTTTTTGATTTTTGCATAAAAAGACGAAGTCTGTCATTGCAACAAAGAATTTGAAGTTCTTTGCTTCAAGCATGCAGTCTAAAGACGATGCAACACTCAAGTTCAATGAATTTAAGCAAAATGTTATTTCATTCAATCTTATGTGTTGATCATGCAAGAAGCTGAGACACAAGATTAATAATTTGATGTATCTTAACTATGCATTCAGATAAAAGATTCACAATCATGATAAAAAGATGAAAAAAGAGAAAGTTTAATGTTCATCATCAAATCATTAAATATAATTATGAAAAGACAATTATCACATGCATTGATGATATCAGTATTGACAAATGTTTCTGAAAAAGTGCGTGAAACTCATTGTTTTATTGATTTTGAGATCGAGTGAAACTTTATATTGCAATCATAAGTAAAAAAGCATAAGTTATTAAAGAATCATGCAACTCTGAAACAGATTCAAACAATTAATGATCATTAAATTCTTTGTTATAATACACATCAGATCAATATCAAGTTAATCAATCATAAGAAAGTTTGCAAAAGTTGAAACATTGAGTTTCATGCTGTGAACATGCAAGAATATGATATGATTCTTAATTATTCATGATTAAATGAGATTGATTCAAATATTTACTAATGCAAGCATTGCTGATTGTATTAAGAAAACAGCACTCAGCATGCAAAGCAAATATGAGTTAGTTTGTGCAAAACATTGAAATTTTTTGAGCTGATAATGCTTGCAGCTAAGAAAAGAAAAGAAACTTATGTAACTTTGCTTTACCAGCTGCTATTTATAAATGACTTATTGCAGAATGCAGATCATCAGACTGTAAGATGCAATGCACTTTAAGCAAAAGAATCAAAGATACTTTTTGCTATTTAAGATTTCAAGAAAGTGTTTTTTGAGATTCTTTCTGATAGTTTGAATATGCATAATCAGATGAAACATTTCATTGATTTAATGAAGAACAAAATATTTTGCATCAAGTTTATTTATAAAATGACATGAGATGAGCTCGCTGTGATACAAAACTATTTAAACAATGTGTTAAAAAAGAAGTGAATTCATTCATTAAGTAATTCTGCAAAAGCATCTATGTTGTTTATAAAAAAGTTGAATGAAAGTCTTTGTTAAAATCATGTCTAGATGATACAATTAATGAAGATCAGAGTTGATAGTGCTTGATCTTTAAAAATAGCTATAACTGAATATTAAAAATACAGAAGAAGATTGATACAAAAGCTTCTATTTATGTAATGTTTAAAGACTGCATTAAACTTGAAAGAAATATGTTTGTGACATGAAAAAAATGTGATGTAAATGAACAAGATGTTGTTGAAAGAAAAAAATGTTGAAAAAGAAAAATAAATTGAGTCATATCTGAGTCAAATCTGAGTCAGATCTAGATCAGATCTTGACTAAATCATTGACTAGCTTTAATTATTATGCAGAAAACTTGCTAGCGTTTACTGTGAATTGATTAAAGCTTCAGCCTTATTTAGTCTTGATACGCTTGTAACATTACTTTTCTCTTTGAAAATTTATGTTTGCATGAATGTAGTTCATTTGCTCACTTTTGTTGATAGTTATTTCGATATTTTAGCGTGATTTGTTTGAATATAGTTTATGAAATTCATTCAAAACTTTCTCTGAATCATCAAATTTCTCTTTATCGACATAGTATCATTCATTATTTCTATCTAGATTTGTTCATTTGACTTTGTACTGTATTCAATCTCAATAGCATCTAAAGTTCAATATATTATTTATCTTTTAATGTTTATCATCTTTGATAGTGATTAATCTGAGTGATTCTGAATGCTGTTCTGATAGAAGATCTTTTGAATATGATTGCAGTAGCTTCAAGCTGAACATCGAATGCAAATGCTTTATGCTGATTGATAGACGAAAATGATAGAAGATATTCACTTTGACAGTGATTTAATAAAGATCTAGCTGTTTATCTTTCAAATCTTTGCAGAGTCTCGTTGTCTTAATGTTTCTGAAAGATAGTCAAACTCAGTCATTTACTTCATATGTAATGTTTTGTTTATGTTTATTAATCTGAACTTTGATGATCAGCTTCGTCTTTTTCAATTGTTGATGATTGAAGTTTAGTAGTTCTTTCATTCAAAAAGCAATATCATCTGCTTTTCTAGCTTCAAGTCGTTCACAAGTTGTTTTGTAGTCAGTTGTATCTGAATTGAAACTCATTCAAGAGTGAAACTCTTTATTGAAGTAGAAGAAAATTCTTGAAGTGATCAAGAAAATATTTAAATTGTCGCTGAATTTCATCATAGATATTCATTTAACTCAGTTGTTTTGCATGTAATTGCAGTAGATTCTAAGTTCGCGTTCAACGTCTTGATTGACTTATTTCAATTGATTGTTGATCTCAAAATGATAGACTGTGAATAAATTAGCTGTGATTCTCAGTCATTTGCAAAGACTTTTTCACATAGTTAATATGAATTGAAAGTCTTTGTTTGAAACAATAGAACTGAGTAGATCATGCAGTTAATAGATGTTTCATAACATGATTCAAACTGTTTCTTCAACTGAGATGTCATCGTCTTTTTAATGACAGAAAACATAGTGACATTCTTTGATAAAATGACATATGATTGTGCAAATGACGTTGTAGTCTTCTGACAAAGATAGTTCAATGATGAAGTTTATAACTATATCTTTTCAGCATTTCTGTGAAATCAAAAAAGAATGATGAAGTTTATTAATGCTATTTCTAGAAACTTTGCTTTGTTGATAAGCATGATAGTTTCAAATGTATTATTGAATAGTAGCTTGATGATCTGATCAATAGTAGAAACGCTGAACTAGATTAATGATTCATTTATTGTCAAGATGAGAAATTGAAGATTAATTATGCACTTCTTGTAGTAATTTCATATGCATGTTCTCAGAGACTCACAGTAGATCTTTTCTAAATAGAATGTCATCAATGATTTCGCAGTTTTTCAGTTTAGTGATATGAAATTTGAGCTTGTTTTCGTTTATAGCTTGTTTATATTCATTGCAAAACTCATTTATTTGATTTGTCATATGTACTTGTTGATAGAGATTTACTTCTGATTCAACAGATAAAACATCAACTTTATCAAAAATCAGAATAGTCTGAAAATGATTTTCAAGACGCTGAGCTGATTCAGAGACGTTCGCTAAAAGCATTCTGATTAAAGCATCAATCTTAATGTTCATTTTATCTGATTTAAAAATGATCTGAAAGTTGAACTTTAATAAAATGTTCAGATAGTTGACTTGTCATTGACTCAACTGTTTATTTTTCATAAAGATTTTCAAAGTTTGATGATTAATGAACATTTGAATGAGTAGTTCAATGCATTTCAATTTGAATCATCAGTGTTCAAAGCATTGAATAATGACTAGTAATTTCTTGTCATAAATGTGATAATTGATTTCAGCAAAAATCATGCTTTTGCTATAAAAGATCATTGAATGAAGAACTTTCTTGTCATCATACTGAGATAGTATTTCATCTTTTACATAGTTCAAAGTATTGATCTTCAGAATAGCTTGTCATTTGAGATTGAAGTGACAAAGTACTGAGATTGAGCTAACTTATTTCTTTAGATTGTCAAAGACTTGAACACAGATCTTGTTTCAAACAAAAGACATGTTCTTTCTAGTCAGCTGAATGAATGATTTGACTAACTTTAAGAAATTCTTAATGAAATGATGATAGAAGTTAACAAATTTCACGAAGCTTTGAATTTCTTTTAGATTGATTGAAGTGATTCAGCTGACTATGACTGTCACTTTGCTGAGATTCATATGAAGATTTAGTTCTGATATGATGACTTCTAGAAAAACAGTCTTTTTTACATTGAATTTGCACTTTTGAATATTCATCTGCAGTTCAGCTTCGCGTAGTCAACTCAATACTAGTTTGACGTGATCTTTATGTTTCTTTCTCATTTTGCTATAAATAAGAATGTCATCTAAATAAACTTGACAAAAGTCGTTCAGAAAGTCTTATAAAACATTATTCATATATTGCTGAAAGAAGATCAATTTGTTAGTCAGTTTGAATGATAGCATCTTGTATTTATATGCTTTTAAAGCAGTGATAAAAGTGATATAATTCTTGCTATTGAAGTGCATTTGAAGTTTGTTGAACATTGATATGATGTTCAATCTAGTCAGATGCTTGCAATTCACTATTTTATCAATGATCTCATCTATCAATGATAGAAAATATTTATTTCTTTTGAAAATGACATTTAGCTTTTGATAGTTCATACAGAATCAAAGATCTTTATTTGCTTTAAGAATGAATAAAACGAGAGAGAAATAGAGAATCTGACTAGAAGTAATGAATTTCTTTGACAGATTCTCGTTTAAGTACTTCTTTACTTTCAGAAGTTTGACAGAGAACATTCAATAAACTCAACAGCAAGAGAGCATTGAATTATTGATGAGTTCAATTTTATGATTGTAGAAGCAATGAGAAGATAGTTTATTCAATTGAGCTTGATCAAAAACATCTAGAAACTCATGATATTTTGATGACAGCTTCGCTTTAATATCTTTCAAATTCTGAGTAGTTTCATTGATTGAAGAGACGTTTAAAGTGTTCAAATTGCACTGAGTATTGTACGTGATTTCTCTATTGATGTTCATCATGAATAAAGCAAAAAGTTTCGTCTGATTTTTTGTTGAGACTGTGCCTAAAATCTAATCACACTGCAGCGAGATAGTGCGTAGCTGAATAAAATGTTTGATCAATAGAGATAGCTATAACTAGAATATTAAGAATACAGAAGAAATCAAAGAGAGTTTCGAGCTGTATCTATAGTAGAGCAAAACAAAGAGAACGAAGCAGATTTGCTCAAGTATTGAAAGCGCTAGAATAGAGTGTTGAGGCTAGAGATTCAACATGAGTCAAAATCTCTAGAGCTTGTTGACTAGAAAACTTTATTTAATCTCAATACACTCGTAACATTTTTCTTTGAACAATTTAACAATGTTTTGAATGAAGTTGCGTTTATGCTTTGAATCGAGAATAACTTTTTCTGAGCAGTGATTGAAACAAGTCATTTGAGCATCATAAAAATCTGTTATGAATGTATCAAGATCAATAAGACTGAACAAGACTGAAGCTTTAATCAATTTGCAGCAAATGCTAGCAATTTCTCTGTGTAATAATTAGAACTAGTCAATGATCTAGTTGAGATCTGACTCAGATTTGACTCAAATATGACTCAACACTCTTTTTCTTTCTCAACACTCTTTTCTTTCATCAACATCTTGTTCATCTACATCATCTTCTTTTCATGTCACAAATACATTTCTTTTGAATTTAGCGCAGTCTTTGAACATTACATAAATAGAAACTTTTGTATCAATCTTCTTCTGTATTCTTAATATTCAGTTATAGCTATCTTTAAAGATTAAGTACTATCAATTCTGATCTTCATTGATTGTATCATTTAGACATAATTCTGACATTATATTAAGAATTTGTTAATCACATGATACTGATCTCATTACTCATTCAACATACTCGTTTAGACAGAACGAGTTTAAAGAAATTCATTTATCTGATGATTGATGACAATCGAAAGATAGAACAATACTAGAAGATTGAATAAAATTAACGACAAGACTGTTTGAATTGCTAGACTACTTATTGCTCATTAAGTATGCAAAGTTCACTCGATTAAAAGAATCATGATAAAGAATCTTCGTGAATTGCTCAAGAATCAAATTGATTGATAGATTCAATGATAAAGAATCTTTATTGTTTGCTAGAAAATCAATCAAATCAATTAACAAACAAATCTCATCTTCTTTGTTAAAGATTAAACATCATTTCATACATTTTTCTTTTTCAAATCATCAAGCATCATCATTCATTCAATCTTTTTTCAAACAAATCTCATCATGTTTAGTTGTTCATTTATTGAAGAGCGTTCTGAAGAATTTCAAAATCATTTCTTTTCAACTTCTGATGCTGATTCATGTTACGAAGCGTGTCGACATTGAATAGAATCTAGTCAATGAGTTCTAAAGATTTCAATATGTGAACAAGAAACAGCGATGTTTTGAATTGAAATATGCTGAAACATTTCATTTATTCGAGCTTTAGCAAATCGACTACTTCGCTTCTTTGTTCGATCTACTATAGATACAGCTCGAAACTGTCTTCTTTCTTCTGTATTCTTAGTTTTCTAGTTATAGCTATCTTTATTGATCAAACATTCTATTCAGCTACGCACTATCTTGCTGCAGTGTGATTAGATTCTAGGCACGATCTCAACATTAAACTAAGAATTCGTTAACTCTATGATACGAGTATCAATATTCATTCAAGACACTCGATGAACAACGAAACAAGTCTAAAGAAATTTATTTACCTGATGATCAACGACTTCGAAAGACAGAACAACATCAGAGAGTCAATAGAATCAACGACAAGACTGTTGAATTGTTAGAGAACTTATCGCTCATTCAGTAGCATCGATTCACTCGATCAATAGAATCAACGGAAACATATGATCGTTGATTGCTAGAGAATCACAAACTTTTCTTCTCTTCAAAAAGCTTGTGAATCAGTCGAGTCAAAATAATCTGTGTCATCAAATTCAATTTGACTCGATTCGAATTCAGATTAATTTAGTGAGTCTGCTACAAAGACAAGTCAATAGTCGATCTCTTCAATGAGCTAGTCGATTCTCTTCTAGTGAGTCTGCTACAAAGACGCTGTCAATGCGATGATCTATCTACTCACATCGCTTTATCTATCAGTGAATCGACCTATCTTGTGTTTCTGTGTCAACTAGTGAGTCTGCTTCAATGACATGATCAGAATCAATCTTTTTGATGAGCTAGTCGATTCTCTTCTAGTGAGTCTGCTACAAAGATGTTGTCAATGCGATGATCTATTTACTTACATCGCTCTATCTATCAGTGAATCGACCTACCTCGTGTTTCTGTGTCAACTAGTGAGTCTGCTTCAATGATCGCTCTTTTCTCTCATAGTGAGCCTGCTACAATAGACATTTCGATGATCTGAAAGATCAATAGAAAGATTGATAGAAAGACGAGCGTCAAGCTTTTCCTCAGTGCTATGAACTACATTACAAGTCATAGAGACATGACTTTTAAAGAGAAGAAAGTAATGTTACAAAGCGTGTCGACATTGAATAGAGTCTAGTCAATGAGTTCTAGAGATTTCAATATGTGAACAAGAAACAGCGATGTTTTGAATTGAAATATGCTGAAACATTTCATTTATTCGAGCTTTAGCAAATTGACTACTTCGTCTCTTTGTTCGATCTACTATAGATATAGCTCGAAACTGTCTTCTTTCTTCTATATTCTTAGTTTTCTAGTTATAGCTATCTCTATTGATCAAACGTTCTATTCAGCTACGCACTATCTCGCTGCAGTGTGATTAGATTCTAGGCATGATTTCAACAATTCATTGAAATCACGAACGAAATCATCAAGTGCTGCGTCATTCATTCATAAAAATAATGAATCATTCGCTGAAACAACAATATCTCTCATGTTCTACAAAATCTAAAAGGCTCAAAGTCTAGCTCTTAATAAAGAAACAGATCAACTCTACAAGTTAAATAAACAACAAGAAGATGAAATCAAAAAGTTGAAAACTAAACTTCAAGTTAAAGAAAACACTTTTTTTCATTTCATCTACTCTGAGCGTTCTAGATCTCAAAAAATATCTGAGTCTTCGTTGTTTACTGATGAAAAGAATTCTACTTGAGACATCTGATACAACAAGATTTAGAATAAACTAGAAATCAACGTTGATCTTTTTTTGAATGAATGAGTCAAATTGAGCTATATACATTCTAGATTATTTGATGACACAGCTGAGATCACTTAAGCTAGATGCAAACGTGACTATGTCAATTTCTACAAGATGATCAATGATTTTTTAGAAGAGCTAGCTCAGTTGTTTGATGATTCAAATAAGAAAGTCAACTTTCATAAAGAATATTACAACTTGATTCAAGAATTCAAGAAATTCAATGAATTTTATACTCAGTTTTAACGTTTATCTTTCTATCTAGAATATCACGAAAAGCAACTAATCGCTGATTTGAAAGATAAAATACATTCTCATCTTCAATTCATTTGAGTAGATCAACTAGTTCAATCTGATTTTCTAAAAGAAATTTATTTCTATCTGATTCATTTGAATAATGATCAGCGAGTCATTCAAGAGATCAAGAATAAGATCAAACATGTCAATGATTTTTCTAAAACTATCTTTCATAAAGTGACTGTTATCACTCAGTCAGTTGATCATTTGAAGTCTGATTATCTAAAGTCGCGTGACGTGATTTTAATTAACATCAAAGAAGCAGACATTTTAGTTGAAAGCTGTTTTATATATCATAAATCAGAACATAGCTTTAAAGAGTGCTTTGATTAATCTACTAAAATCAATGCAGTGAACAATAAATATGATCACTTCAATTTTGATTCGAATTTCGATTCAAAAAACTAGTCATCTCTTCAAAAGTCATTAAAGAGATAAAGATTATATTTTTGTGCAAACTAGACGAAATTCTATTGAAAGAAAATTACTTTGAAAAGTCATTTTTAATTGATGCTCATTTCATCTTTCAGAATCAATCTTTCAGTCTTCGTTTTTTAATAAACAGTGATTCAGTTATTTATATAATTGTAAATTCTAATCTAGTTGATAAAGTATGCAAGAAACTGAAAATTCAATCTATATCACTGACAAAAGAGAAGCTAATAAAAGATTATGATGAGAAGATATTTAAGAAAATCATCACTCATAAAATTCTACTTAATCTCATCATTGACTGTATCAATGTTGATAACTGATATCAATCATCATGAAGTCATATTGAATAAGCTTTGAATGAATAAAAACGAAATATTACTGAATATGCAAAACAACGTCATTGTTTTTTTGAATCAATTGAATACTTCTATTTTGATTTTTTCGATTTCTCTCAATTCAAAGCACTCAAGTTGATCACAATCATCTTCGCTTTCTTCAATCATTTAGACTAAGACTTCTATGATGCTCAAATGATTCATTTCAATCACTGCTCAGAAAAAGTCATTCTTGATTTGAAGCATAAATGCAGCTTCATTCAAAACACTGTTAAATCATTCAAAGAAGAATCAGACTGAAGTCTTTGCTTTATTTATGATAAACATCAATAAAGAAATCACGTACAACACTCAGTGCAATTTGAACGTTTTAAATGTCTCTTCAATCAATGAAATGACTCAGAATTTGAAAGATATTAAAGCGAAGCTGTCATCAAAATATCATGAGTTTCTAGATGTTTTTGATCAAGCTCAATTGAATAAACTATCTTCTCATTGCTTCTACAATCATAAAATTGAGCTGATCAGTGATTCAACACTTTCTTACTGTTGAGTTTATTAAATGTTCTCTGTTAAACTTCTGAAAGTAAAAAAGTACTTAAACGAGAATCTGTCGAAGAAATTCATCACTTCTAGTCAGATTCTCTATTTCTTCTTCGTTCTATTCATTCTCAAAGCAAATGAAGATCTTCAATTCTGCGTGAATTATTGAAAGCTAAATGTTATTTTCAAAAGAAATAAATATTCTTTATCATTGATAGACAAGATCATTGATAAAATAATGAGTTGCAAGCATCTGACTAAATTGAACATCATATCAATGTTCAACAAACTTCAAATGCATCTTGATAACGAGAATTACATCACTTTTATCACTGCTTTAGAAGCATATAAATACAAGATGCTATCATTTAAACTGACTAATGAATTGATCTTCTTTCAGCAATATATGAATGACATTCTATGAGACTTTCTGAACGACTTTTGTTAAGTCTATCTAAATGACATTCTCATCTATAGCAAAATGAGAAAGAAACATAGAAATCACGTCAAACTAGTATTGAGTTGACTACGTGAAGCTGAACTGTAGATGAATATTCAAAAGTGTAAATTCAATGTAAAAGAGACTGTCTTTCTAGAAATCATTGTATCAGAACTAGATCTTCATATGAACTTCAGCAAAGTGACAATCATAGTCAGCTGAATCACTTTAATCAATCTAAAAGAAATTCAAAGCTTCGTGAGATTTGTTAACTTCTATCATCGTTTCATTAAGAACTTCTCGAAGCTAGTTAAATCATTCATTCAGCTGACTAGAAAGAATATGTCTTTTGTTTGAAATGAGATCTGTGTTCAAGTTTTTGACAATCTAAAGAAATAAATCAGCTCAATCTCAATACTTCGTCACTTTGATTTCAAATGATAAGCTATTCTGAAGATCAATGCTTTGAACTATGTAAAAGATGAAATACTATCTCAGTATGATGACAAAAGAGTTTTTCATTCAATGATCTTTTACAGCAAAAGCATGATTCTCGCTGAAATTAATTATCACATTTATGACAAGAAATTACTAGTCATTATTCAATGCTTTGAACACTGACGACTTGAATTGAAATGCACTGAACTATTCATTCAGATGTTCATTGATCATCAAACTTTAAAGATTTTCATGAAAAACAAACAGTTGAGTCAATGACAAGTCAACTATCTGAACATTCTATTGAAGTTCAACTTTCAGATCATTTTTAGATCAGGCAAAATGAACATTAAGATTGATGCTTTAATCAGAATGTTTCTAATGAACGTCTCTGAATCAGCTCAGCGTCTTGAAGATTATTTTCAGACTATTTTAATCTTTGATAGAGTTGATGTTCTATCTGTTGAATCAAAAGCAAATCTTTATCAATGAGTATATATGACAAATCAAACAAATGAGTTCTGCAGCAAATATAGACAAGCTATGAATGAAAACAAGCTCAAATTTCATATTATTAAAATGAAGAACTGTGAAATCATTGATGACGTTCTATTTAGAAAAGATTTACTGTGAGTCTTTGAGAACATGCACACGAAATTACTACAAGAAGTGCATAATCAATCTTCAATTTCTCATCTTGACAATAAATGAATCATTGATCTAGTTCAGCGTTTCTACTATTGATCAGATCATTGAGCTATTATTCGATGATACATTTGAAACTATCATGCTTGTCAGCAAAGCAAAGTTTCTAGAGATAGCATTAATGAACTTCATCATTCTTTCTCAATTTCACAGAAATGCTGAAAAGATATAACTATGAACTTCATCATTGAACTATCTCTGTCAGAAGATTACAACGTCATTTGCATAATCATATGTCATTTCATCAAAGAACATCACTATGTTTTCTGTCATTGAAAAGACGATGACATTTCAGTTGAAGAAACAGTTTAAATCATGTTATGAAACATTTATTGACTGCATGATCTACTCAGTTCTATTGTTTTGAACAGAGACTTTCATTAATATCAACTATGTGAAAAAGTCTTTGCAAATGACTGAGAATTACAGCTAATTTATTTACAGTCTATCATTCTGAGATCAATGATCAATTGAAACAAGTCAATCAAGACATTAAATGTAAACTTAGAATTTACTGCAATTACATGCAAGATGACTGAGTCAAATGAATATCTATGATGAAATTCAATGACAATTCAAATATTTTCTTGATTACTTCAATGATTCTCTTTTACTTCAATAAAGAGTTTCACTCTTGAATGAGTTTCAATTCAGATATGACTAACTATGAAATAACTTATGAACGACTTGAAGCTAGAAAAGCAGATGATATTGCTCTTTAAATGAAAAAGCTACTGAACTTCAATCATCAACAATTGAAAAAGACGAAGCTAATCATTGAAGTTCAGATCAATAAACATAGATGAAATATCACATATGAAGTAAATGACTGAGTTTGACTATCTTTCAGAAATATTAAGACAACGAGATTCTGCAAAGATTTGAAAGATAAACAGCTAAATCTTTATCAAATCACTGTCAAAGTGAATATCTTCTATCATTTTCATCTATCAATCAGCATGAAGCATCTGCATTTGATATTCAGCTCAAAGTTACTGCAATCATATTCAGAAAATCTTCTATCAGAACAGCATTCAGAATCACTCAGATCAATCACTATCAAAGATGATGAACACTGAAAGATAAATGATATATTGAACTTCAAACACTATCAAGATCAAATACAGTACAAAGTCAAATGAACAAATCTAGATAAAGACAACAAATGATACTATGTTGATAAAGAAGAATTTAATGACTCAGAGAAAGTTTTGAATGAATTTCATAAACTATATTCAAACAAATCGCGCTAAAATATTGAAATAACTATTAACAAAAGCGAGCAAATAAACTACATTCATGCAAACATGAATTTTCAAAGAAGAGAATAATGTTATAAGTATATCAAGACTGAACAAGACTGAAGCTTTAATCAATTCACAGTGAACGCTAGCAAGTTTTCTGCGTAATGATTAAAACTAGTCAATGATTTAGTCGAGATCTGATCTAGATCTGACTCAGATTTGACTCAGATATAACTCAATCTCTTTTTCTTTTTCAACACTCTTTTCTTTCAACAACATCTTGTTCATTTACATTATATTCTTTTCATGTCACAAACACATTTCTTTTAAGTCTAGCGCAGTCTCTGAACATTACATAAATAAAAGCTTTTGTATTAATCTTCTTCTGTATTCTTAATATTCAGTTATAGCTATCTTTAAAGATCAAGCACTATCAATTCTGATCTTTATTGATTGTATTATTTAGACATGATTCTGACATAAACTGATTTCAGATGTTGAATTATTTATTTACTTCAATTTTCTTAACTCAAAGTAAATTATCTATCTTTCTTTGAGTCTTGTTGATGACACTTTCGTCAATAAACATCTGTAGTCATCATTGTTGAAATTAAGCATTGATATCAGAATTTCACTCAACGTACTGATTATTCTCTCTTAATATTAAAAGAGAAGTATTGCAATGAATTTTATTCATCGCTTCTTAAAGAGTTTGTTTCTTTTCAACGAAAATTTAATTGATGTTTCATGAATCTTGACTTGCAAGATCATTAGAATGAAGACTATTGAAAGTAAATGAATGAATGATCAAGAAATTAAATTCTTTCTCGATTGAAAATCTTGATAATTCATATGTCTTATCAGAATCAGACATTTTGCAATGTATTTTATTGATAATACAACAAGATAATGCAAACAACAAGAAAATAATAATGAAGAAACTAGAAATAGTTTCTTTTGTTGCATGTAAGTCTTTCAAATATAATGACGTAATAGATTCAAAAATAGTAAATCTTGACATTTAACATCATTTTCAATTGCTTAACGAGTTGAGTTGAAAACTCAAATTCTAACTTGACTTGAGATTGATATTGAGTTGAGTCACAAGATTGATATTGAGTATTTGAGTCAAGTCACGACATTGATATCAAGTACTTGAATGAGTCAGAAAGTAGGTATGAAAACTTGACTTGATGATCAGTCTACTATCTAGACATGTTCAATCAAGCTATGATTGATCAGCTATCATCTCATCATTTCTATGATCACAAAATTGAGTTGATCGATGAAGAAACATTTTCTCGAAGCAGACTATATTAGATGTTCAATCATAAGCTTCAGAAAATAAAGAAGTATCTGATTGATCATCTAAATAAAGAATTTATTTTCTTCAGCTTTGCATCATACATCTCGCTTATTTTGTTCATTAAAAAGAAAGATGAAAGTCTGCGTTTCTGCGTCGATTACAGAAAGTTCAATGCTTTGATCAAACGAAATTATTATTCTTTGTCATTAATAGACAAGTCTTTCACTCGTATACAAGAAAGCAAGTATCTGACTCAATTGAACATCATTGTCATGTTCAACAAACTACATATGCATTCAGATAACAAAGATTTGACTATCTTTATTATCTTTTTCGACTCATACAAATATCATGTAATGCTTTTTGAATTAATCAATGAATCAACGTTCTATCAACATTATATGAACAACGTGTTGTTTGAATATCTACATCAGTTTTGCTAGATTTATTTAAATGATATTATCATTTACAGCAAAAGTTTAAAGAAACATAAACAACATGTATAATTAATCTTGCATCAACTACAAAAGATTAATCTACAGATAAATATAAATAAATGCAAGTTTCATATACAGAAAATCATCTTTCTAGAACTTTTGATATTAATCAAAGAACTGAAGATGAATTCTTGAAAGATACAAGCAGTCGTTAATTGATTTACACTCAATAATCTCACTCAGATGCAGTTCTTCATTGACTTCTGCAATTTCTATCGACACTTCATCAAGAACTTTTCGAAGATTGTTTATTCAATGATTTAATTCACTTAAAAGAAGATCATATTTAAATGAAATGAAGTCTGTCAGATTGTCTTTGATCATATAAAGAGACATATGATCGAGATTTTTATACTACGTCACTTTGATCAAACTTGTGAAACTATTCTTGAAATCAACTCATTCAACTATGTCAATGATGAAGTTCTTTCTTAATATGATGATGAAGAAGTACTATATTCAATTATCTTTTATAGCAAGAACATGTCTTCTGCTGAATGCAACTACAAGATATATAATAAAGAACTTCTGATCATCATTCAAGCATTTGAACATTGATGACTTGAACTGAAGCTAACTGACATTTCTATCAAGATGTTCATCAATTATTAAGTGCTCATTTTGTTGATGAAAGATAAAAAGCTGAGCAGACATCAGATGTGTTGAGTTTAGAAGCTTACTGATTTTAACTTCAGAATAATGTATTGATCTGACAAACAGAACATCAAGATCAATGTATTAACTCATCAAGTTGACGTTGTGCTCAGAGATTCAGAAGATGAGTGCATTTGTTATCAATGAACTACTATTCTGACTTTGAATTGAATGAAAATTGCTGATTTAAAGAAGAACATCAGTAAATCAATCTATAAACAGATTCTTAAAACTAATGAGATCAATGAGAATTGTACGCTACTTCGTGAAGCAATAACAAGAGATAAGACACAATATAAAGATATCAAATTGAAGAATTGTTGAACTCAGAATAAAATCTTGTATCATGATAGTCAGTTATGAATCTCATTCAACGAGCTTCTACAAATGAATTTGATTCATGAGATGCACAATCAATCATCAGTTGATTATTCTAATATTCTTAAAACTGTGAAAGTCATAAAGTGAAACTACTATTGATCATTCATGCGAAAAACGATAAATCAATATATTTGAAACTGCTATATCTGTCAATGTTCAAAGACATCTAGAAATAAATCAAATGACTTGCTTCAATCTTTATCAATATTTGAACAGCGATGACAAGACATAGCAATGAACTTTATTATTAATTTATCTGATTTGTACAACTACAACGCTATTTTGACTGTCATTTGCAAATTATTAAAAGAAAGACATTATATCTTTTGCATCATTGATGATGAAGATATCACAGTTGAAAAGACAGCTGAAATGCTGATTCAATGAGTATATCAAACTTATGATTTATCAAGCTTCATAGTATCTGATTGAGATTTGCAATTCATCTTTATACTATGAAAGTTTCTTTGCAAATGACTGAGCATTTTTCTTCAATTATTCATTGTTTATCATTCTTAAATCAATGATCAAAGCAAATGAGTCAATCAGAACATCAAGCAATATCTTTGATTCTTTTGTTCATATATGCAAAACAACTGATTTAAATGATTACTCATGATTGAGTTTGTTGATAATAACATCTTGTCTTCAGTCATTTTCTTAATTCTTTTCTTCATGAATAAGAGCTTTCATTCTCATATGAACTTCAATTCTGACATCATCGAGTATAAAAGCATTCATGAGCGTCTGCAAGTCATCAAAGTTGAAGATATATTCAATCACATGAACAAAACGTTGATCTTTGCTTACGAAGCTCTGATCAAAACATGAAAACAAATGATAAAACAAGCTAATAAGCATAGAAAAGAAATCAATTATAATATTGAATCAAAGATGTTTCTGAACGAAAGAAACATCATTACAGTGAGACTTTTCAAAAAGCTAGATAACAAGATGCTCAATTCATTTAAAATCACAGACTTTGTTGACTTCTTCTATAAATTGAAACTATCAGACACTATGCATATACATGATGTATTTCATTCAAAGCTTCTTCATCTTGTCATCAATGACTCTTTGTCTGATCAGAAGAATGAATTCTTGAAGTCAATAGTGATAAATGATGAAAATTGTTACAAGCGTATCAAGATTGAACAAGATTGAAGCTTTAATTAATTCATAATGAATGTTAGCGAGTTCTTTGTGTAATGATTAGAACTAATCAAGATTTAGTCGAGATCTGATCTGAATCTGACTCAGATTTGACTCAGATATGACTCAGCATCTTTTCTCTTTTTTAGCATCTTCTAATCAGCTTTTATTGTCTTTTAAATAAACACACTTCTTTGTGTTATGAGTAGTTAACAAATGTCTATGACAAACACATTTCTTTATGTCATAAACATTTTTCAAATCAACATCTTTCTTATGTTTCAACATGTTCTCTTTGAGACTAGCGTTGATCTGAGTAGCTACTATATAAAGCATGTTCTTCTTACTTTTTGCATTTTCTTTCTTCTGTATTCTTAAAGTCTTAATTATAATTATCTTTATAAATCAAACATTCTAGTCACGCATGCATTCTGTAGACTGATCATGTCAAGTCAAGTATCTGAGTTTAAGTTGAGTACTTGACTTGAAAAGTATCAAGTTAAGTTGAAATTTTTTTGAAAAAGTGTCGAGTTGAGTTGCGAAGTTGAATTCAAGAACTTGAGTCGAGTTGAGAAGCTTGATTTAATAATTCGATTCAAAAACTCGACTTAACTCAACAAGATATTAGATAAATGTAAATAGCTTGATTGAACAGTCTTCATGATTTTCTTCATGACTTTCTATCATGATTCTTCGTCATGACTCTCTATCAAAGTCAAATGATCTTCATGTTTTTTCTTCATGTTCTTTATTATGTTTCTCTTCATGTTTCTCATCATGTTTCTCGTCATGACTTTCTTCATGTTTCTCATCATGACTTTCTATCAAACAATCTTCATGTTTTTCTTCATGTTTCTCTTCATGTTTCTCTTCATGTTTCTCTTTATGTTCTTCTTTATGTTTCTCTTTATGACTCTTTATCAAACAATCTTCATGTTTTCTCTTCATGACTTTCTATCAAAAAGATAATGCAAAAAGATAATGCAAAAGTCGGAAAAATTTCTATATTTAGCTCTCTTGACGTCAAGCTTAAGTTCTTGACGAGTTGAGTTGAATTGACTCAATTCTCAGTCGAGTCGAGTTGTGTCAAGTTGAAAATATGAGCAATTCAACTTAAGTCAAGTTGAAAATGTGAGCAACTTGACTTGATCTCAATTCAGATTCAAAATGTCAACTCAAAACTCAACTTAACAATCAGTCTAGCACTCTGATTAGTTTCTAAACACGATTTCAACATTACTTTAAAAATTCATTAATCACATGATATTGATTTCTATACTCATTCAAATTCACTCAACTGACAACAAAACAAGTATAAAGAAATTTGTGTATTTAATGATCAATGACATCGAAAGACAGAACAACATCAAGAAATCAATAAAATCAATGAGAACATATGATCATATGATTGCTGAAGAATTTATAACTCAGTCAGTAGCATCAGTTCAGATCAATTGATAAAATCAAGAAATTAAAATTTTGATTACTTAAAAATCATCAAAAAACTCTCTCAAATCAGCAACACTCTTCTTTAAAAACTAAACACTTTAACAAACAATCTCACTACATACTATTAAGCATCATTCTTTGCTTAATCATCAATTCGTCGTTATGATTCAATCATCTGTGAACAATTTCTTCAAGAGTAATCAAAGCTTTTATTCTTCTAACATTACAGATTCAGTTATTTATTCTGAGCTATCATCTTGCATATTGAAATATCTTAGAATCAATGTCGTATAAAAACATTAATACTTTTTGTCTCACTCTTAAATTCTTAATGAATCTCATGAAGCTTCTACTTCATGAGATATAAAAAATGTAAAGCAGCTATAATACTGAGTTGAACAAGACTCAGAAGTTTTTCTAGAAGATTTAAACAGTCTTCAAACTCAATGAGATTTAGACGTGAAAGCTTGTGAGCTATTTGACAAGATATTAAGTGAATAAATATGAAAAACTCATTTCAAGAAAATAAATAAAGTCAAAGAATGCTTGAATCAATTAAATCAAATGTTTTGAAATCAAGTAATTGAATTGCAACATCAATTGCAATCATTTAAAGAAGTCACTTCTTTCTCTTTTATTTTGTTCAATTTCTTTAAGCAATCTCAAAAGCTTTTGAATTCATCTTTGTTTACTGATGAAAAAGAATTTATCTGAAATGATTGACAAGAAAAGATTCGTAACAAGCTAGAAATCAATGTCGATCATTTCAACAATGACAAAGCTATACTAGTTTACATTCATTCTTAAATCAGCAAAGATGCAGTTAAAGTCACTTTAGTCAAACATCAGCAAGATTCATTGAACTTTTATTCAATGATTAATGATTTACTAAATGAACTTGCTCAGCTTTATAATGATCTTGACAAAGAGACAAACTTTCAAAGAGAATATGCTAATCTCTCTCAAGAAAAAAGCAAATTCAGCAACTTTTATTCAATGTTTCAACGTTTGTTCTTTTATTTAAAGTATCATGAAAAGCAATTAATCATCAATTTAAGAAACAAGATAGTTTATTGTTTTCATGCAGCTTGAAGTAATCAATTGATTTAGTCAGAATCTCTGAATAAAATTCGTGATTATCTGATTTGTTTGAACAATGAGCATTGAATCATGAGTAACATCAAGAAAAAGAAATCTTTGAACAAGATTTGAAAGTAAGTCATCTTTGTTGAGAAATGAGATTCATTAAATCTTTATAGAAAGATCAAAGTTATTATACTTGTCAATCATTCAAAATCATGTGACGTGATTTTGACTAGCATCAAAGACTTTGATCTACAAGCTGAAATTTGTTTCATCTGTCACAAATTAAATCATACTTCTAAAGAATGTTCTGATCAAACTTCAAGAATCAATGCATTAGAAGATAATGAGTTTGATCAATTTACATTAAACTCTGAGTCAGATTTTGATTCAAAAAACTAGTTATTTCTTTCAAAGTCATTAAAGAGATAGAGATCATATTTTTATGCAGTCAAATTGAAGTTTTATTGAAAGAAAATGTTGAAATCATGTCTAGAAACTAATCAGAGTGCGTGCGTGACTAGAATGTTTAATCTATAAAGATAGTTATAACTAAAACTTTAAGAATACAGAAGAAAGAAGATACAAAAGACAAGAGAAACATGCTTTATATAGTAGTTACTCAGATCAACGCTAGTCTCAAAGAAGACATGTTGAAACACAAGAAAAATGTTGATTTGAAAGATGTTTGTGACACAAAGAAATGTGTTTGTCATAAAAATTTGTTGATCATTCATAACACAAAGAAGTGTGTTTATCTAGAAAACAATAAAAGCTGATTAGAAGATGCTAAAGAAGAAAAAAGATGCTGAGTCATATCTGAGTTAAATCTGAGTCAGATTTAAATCAGATCTCGACTAAATCTTGATTAGTTCTAATCATTATGCAGAAAACTCGCTAGCGTTCACTGCAAATTGATTAAAGCTTCAGTCTTGTTCAGTCTTAATACACTCGTAACATTACTTTCTTCTTTGAAAATTCATGTTTGCATGAATAAAACAAATGAAACGCAAATTTTTACTGTTTTTCAATTTAATGTGACTTGTCTGAATAAAGTTCATGAAATTTAACTAAAACTTCTTTTGAGTTCTTGAATTCTTCTTTATTGACATAGTATCATTCATCATCTTGATCTAGTCTTGTTCATTTGATCTTGTATTGTATTTGATCTTGATAGCATCTAGAGTTCAAAATGTCATCTATCTTTTAATGCTCATTGTCTTCAATAGTAAGAAATTTAAATGATTCTGAATGCTGTTCTGATAAAAGATTATTGAGATAAGAATATAATAGCTTTGAACTGAACATTAAATGCAGTTGCTTCATGCTTATTGATAGATGAAGATGATAGAAGATTTCAACTTTGACAGTGATTTAATAAAATTCTAGCTGTTTGTCTTTTAAATTCTTACATGATTTAGTTGTTTTTATGTTTCTAAAGAATAATCAAACTCAGTCGTTTACTTTATAGATGACATCTCATCTATGTTTATTGATTTGAGCTTCAATGATCTGCTTCATCTTTTTCAATTGCTGATGATTAAAGATAAGAAGCTCTTTCATTCAAATGATAATATCATCTGCTTTTCTAGCTTTAAAACGTTCACAAGTAGTTTCGTAGTCAGTTGTATCTGAATCAAAATTCATTCGTGAGTGAAAATTCTTATTGAAGTAAAATAAAGTCATTAAAATGATCAAGAAGATATTGAAATTCTCACTGAATTTTATCATTGATAGTTATTTTGTTCAGTCATTCTGCATGTAATTGCAGTAGATTCTTAGTTCGCGTTCAACATCTTAATTAGCTCATTTCAATTAATCATTGATCTCAGAATGATAAGCTGTTGATAAATTAGTTGTGATTCTTAGTCACTTGCAAAGACTTTGTCACATGATTGATATGAACTGAAAGTCTTTGTTTGAAACAACAGAACTAGATAGATCATGAAGTCAATAAACATTTTATAGCATGATTCAAATCATTTCTTCGACTGAGATGTCATCGTCTTTTCAATGACAGAGAACATAGTGACGTTTCTTGATGAGATGACATATGATTATGCAAATGATGTTATAATCTTTCGATAGAGATTAGCTCAGTGATAAAGTTCATAACTATATTTTTTCAGCGTTTCTGTGAAATTGATAGAGAATGAAGAAGTTCATTGATGCTATCTTTAAATGTCTTGCTTTGTTAATAAATATGACAGTTTCAAATGTAACATCTAATTGTTGCTCAATGATCTGATCAATAGTAGAAACGTTGAACTAGATCAGTAGTTCTTTGATTGTCAAAGTGAGAGATGAAAGACTGATTATGAATTTTCTTTAGCAATTTTATATGCATTTTCTCAGAAACTCATAGTAGATCTTTTCTGAACAGAACATCATCAACGATCTCACAGTGCTTCAATTTAATGCTATGTAGCTTAAGCTTGTTTCACTTATAAATTGTTTATACTCATTGCAAAGCTCATTCGTCTTGTTAACATCTTTTACTCATTGATAAAAATCAATTTCAGATTCAATAGCTAAAACATTTACTTTATTGAGTGTCAGAATGATCTGATAGCAATCTTCAATATGCTGAGTTGATTCAAAAACATTGATCAAAGATATTCTGATTAAAGCATTAACTTTAGTATTTATTTTGCCTGATCAAAATATAATCTGAAAGTTGAACTTAAATAGAATGTCTAGATAATTGACTTGACGTTAAGTCAACTGTTTATTTTTCATGAAGATCTTCAAAGTCTGATGATTGATGAATATCTGAATGAGTAGTTCAGTGCATTCAAGCTCAAGTCTTCAATGTTTGAAACATTAAATAATGATTAGTAATTTCTTGTCATAGATATGATAATTGCATTCAGTAAGAATTATGCTCTTGCTGTAGAAAGCTACTGAGTGAAGAACTTTCTCATCATCATACTGTGATAGAATTTCATCTTTGATGTAGTCAGATGCATTAATTTCTAGAATAGTCTGTCGTTTTGAATCAAAATGTTGTAGAACTGAGATCGAGCTAACTTGTTTCTTTAAATTATCAAAAGCTTAAACACAGACTTCATTTCAAACAAAAAATATGTTTTTTCTAGTCAGCTGAGTGAATGATTTGACTAGCTTTGAGAAGTTCTTAATGAAACAATGATAGAAGTTAATAAATCTCACGAAGCTTTGAACTTCTTTTAGATTGATCAACGTAGTTCAGTTGACTAAGACTTTCACTTTGATAAAATTCATACAAAGATCTTGTTCTGAAACTATGACTTCTAAGAAGACAGTTTCTTCTACGTTGAATTTGCACTTTTGAATATCTACTTGTAAATCAGCTTTTCGTAAATGATTTAATATCATCTTGACATGTTGTTGATGTTTTTGTTGAGTTTTGCTGTAAATCAGAATGTCATTTAAATAAACTTGACAAAAGTCATTTAGAAAGTTTCAAAGAACATCATTCATATACTGCTGAAATGAGACAAAATCATTGATAAGTTCAAAAGATAACATCTTTGATTTGTATGCTCTTAAAGCAATAATAAAGATAGTGTAGTTCTTACTATCAAAGTGCATTCATAGTTTGTTGAAAGTCGAAATGATATTTAATCAAGTCAGATGCTTGCAATCAACTATTTTGTCAATCATCTCATCTATCAAAGATAGAAGATAGCGATTTCTTTTGATAACAGCATTAAGCTTTCAATAGTCAACGCAAAATTGTAAATCTTCATTTGCTTTCAAGATAAACAGAATGAATGAGAAATACAAAGCTTTGCTAGAGATTATAAATTCTTTGAAAAGATTTTCATTTAAATATTTCTTAACTTTCTGAAGCTTGTAAAAAAACATTCAGTATGCTTGACAGCAAAGTGACGTTACGTCACTAGTAAGCTCTATCTTATGATCATATGATCAATGAGATGATAATTTGTCTGCTTAAGCTCAATCAAAGATGTTACAATTCTAGCTATCATCTTCGTTGATAGCTATGTTGATAACTATGTTGATGACTATTCTGAGAGCTATCGTCAATCACTCATCACTAGAGTATAAACTTGTTTTGAAGTCAATTCTATTCAGAGTTAGCTTATGTTCTTCTGAGTCATATAAATAGTCAACTCTTCTCTTCTAGATACTTTTCTTTCTTAGCATTTATATACTCGTTACATTACACTCATATGACTCGCTTTATGCTGACTTCTAACATTATATAAATGCTTCTTCATTACAGACGAAGTGAAATAATCTGCATTAATTTCTTCAAGTGCTTCTGCTAGTAGTTCTTCAATTCTCTATCGACTTTGATCTAGTGACTTGCGTTCATGCAGCAGCACTCATCTTTCTTCTCTTGTAAGCTGATTCAGCAAGAATAAACAAAAGATTCAAACTCATGCGCTGATCAGCGAGTATAAACAAATGATTGAAATTATTCAACTAGATCAAAGATCAGCGAATTAATCATTCATTCAGATTTGCAAGAAATTCTTCGAATTTGTTGAACAATCAAATGAAGTCAGTCATAGAACTGCGTGAAGTCTCTATCTTAAGAAGCAAACTCTCAGTGAGTCTGCTTCAATGACGTCGTCAATGCAATGATTTACTTACTTTCATCATTTTACTCATCAGTGAATTAATCTGTCAACTCGTTTACATGCAACTAGTGAGTCTGCTTCAATGACATGATAATATCTTCAATAACAAGCAGATCTATAAGCTTGTTTCTACATCAAAATCATCAGTGAGTCTGCTTCAATGACGTTGTCAATGCAATGATCTACTCATTCTCATTATTCTACTCATCAGTGAATCGATCTGTTAACTCGTTCACATGCAACTAGTGAGTCTGCTACAATGACATCTTTCGTCAATGCAATGATCTATTTATTCACATTGCTTTATCTATCAGTGAATCAATCTGTTGACTTGTTCATGTGCAACTAGTGAGTCTGCTTCAATGACACTTCTACCTTGCATAGTGAGTCTGCTACAATAGACATTTCGATTCTACACAAGACTAAGAAAATACATTCATGTGAACATGAATTGTTGAAGAAAGAGAGTAATGTTACGATTCTAGCTATCATCTTCGTTGATAGTTATGTTGATGACTATGTTGATAACTATTCTAAGAACTATCGTCAATTGCTTGTCGCTAGAGCATAAACTTGTTTCAAAGTCAACTCTATTCAGAGTTAGCTTATGTTCTTCTGAGTCATATAAATAGTCAATTCTTCTCTTCTAGATACTTTTCTTTCTTAGCATTTATATACTTGTTACATTACACTTATATGACTCGCTCTATGCTGATCTTTAACAAAAGACGTTTAGAAAATTCTGATATTTCAATGATAACTTGACTTTAATATTCTCTAGATTCTGAGTCGTTTCATCAGTAAAGAAGATGTTTATGACATCTAGTTTGCATTGAGTATTATAGATGATTTTTCTATCAATGTTTTTGATGAACATAGCAAAAATCTCTGTCTGATTCTTCTTTTTTCGTTTTACTAGTGCTTAAAAAAAGACGACGTCTATGTTTTGAATCAAGAATGACTCTTTCTAAATGATTAAAACTGAGTGCTTGAGAACTCTTGAGATCTTACTGTAAGCTGCTGAAGAGGTCAAAGTTCATTACAATCAGCTTGAGTGCTTTGTATTTGACGAAATTGAAAAAATCGAAATAGAAATATTTAATTGATCAGAGAATACAATAGTATCATGTTTCATGTTCAATAAGATTTCATTTTTGTTCATTCAGAGTTTGCTCAATATAGCTTCATGATGTTTGATATCAGTTATCAGCATTGACATAGTCAATTTCTTATGACTTTCAATCGTGAGATTAAGTAGAATCTTATGAGTAATAGTTTTTCTGACTAACTTCTCATCATAGTCTCATATTAACTTCTCTTTGACTAGTAATATAGATTGTATTTCAAGTTTCTGACATACTTTATTGACTAGCTTGTCATGTATCAGTATGTAGACGATGAAATTACTGTTTATTAAAGAGCGAAGATTGAAAGAATTGCTCTGAAAGATAAAAGAAGCATTGATCAGAAATGACTTCTTAAAATAGTTTTCTTTCAATAGAATTTCAATTTGACTGCACAAAGATATAATCTCTATCTTTTCAATGACTTTGAAAGAGATAGTTAGTTTTTTGAATCAAAATCTGACTCAAAGTTTAATGTAAATTGATCAAACTCATCATTTTCTAATGTATTAACTTTTGAGATTCAATCAGAGCACTCTTTAAAGAAATGATCTAATTTATGATAAATGAAGCAGCTTTCAATTTGTAGATTTGTCTCTTTGACGTTAGTTAAAATCGCGTCATACGATTTTGAATGATCAATGAATGTAGTGACTTCAATCTTTTTATAGAGATTCAATGAATCTCATTTCTCAGCAAAGATGACTTGCTTTCTGACTTTGATCAGAGATTTCTTTTCTTTGATGTCATTCATGACTTGATGCTCATTGTTCAAATGAATCAAATAACTATGAATTTCATTGAAAGATTCTGACTGAATCAACTGATTACTTCAAGCTGCATGAAGATGATAAACTATCTTATTTTGTAAATCAATGATTAATTGCTTTTCGTGATACTTTAAATAAAAGAACAGACGTTGAAACATTAAATAAAAGTCGCTGAATTTGCTCTTTTCTTGAAAGAGATTAGCATATTTTCTTCGAAAGTTTGTTTCTTTGTCAAAATCATTATAAAGTTGAGTAAGTTCATTTAACAGATCATCAACTGTGACATAAAGATTCAATGAATCTTGTTGATGTCAAGTTAAAGTAACTTTGACTGTGTTTTTTTCAATTCTGAAGTGAATGTAGATCAGAATAGCTTTATTAATATTAAAATGATCAACATTGATTTCTAGCTTGTCATGTATCTTTTCTTGTCAGTCATTTCAAATAAATTCTTTTTCATCAGTAAACAGAAATGAATTTGAAAGTTTTTGAGATTGCTTGAAGAAATTGAACAGAATAAAAGAAGAAGAAGTGACTTCTTTAAATGATTGCAGTTGATGTTGCAATTTAGTCACTTGATTTCAAAACATCTGATTTGATGAATTCAAACATTCTTTGACTTTATTCATTTTCTTGAAATGAGTCTTTCATATTTGTTTACTTGATATCTTGTTAAATAACTCACAAGCTTTCACATTTAGATCTCGTTGAGTTTGAAGACTGTTCAAATCTTCTAGAAAAATTTCTGAATCTTGTTCAACTCAATGTTGTAACTGTTTTACATTTTTTATATTTCATGAAGTAGAAGCTTCATGAGATTCATTGAGAATCTGAGAATGAGACAAAAAGTATTAATGTTTTCATATGATATTGATTCTAAGATACTTCAATATGCAAAATGATAGCTCAAAATAAATGATTGAATCTGTAGTGTCAGAAGAATAAGAGCTTTGATTATTCTTGAAGAAATTGTTCACAGATGATTGAATCATAGTGAAGAGTTGATGATTGAGCGAAGAATGATGCTTAATAATATGTAGTGAAATCATTTGTTAAAGTATTTAGTCTTCAAAGAAGAGTGTTGCTGATTTAAGAGAATTTTTTTGATGATTCTCAAGCAATCAAGATCTTAATTTCTTGATTTTATCAATTGATCTGAACTGATGCTACTGACTGAGCGATAGATTCTTTAGCAATCACATGATCATATATTCTCATTGATTTTATTAATTTCTTGATGTTGTTCTATCTTTTGATGTCGTTGATCATCAGATACACAAATTTCTTTATACTCATTTCATTGTCAGTTGAATGAATTTGAATGAGTATAAAAATCAGTATCATGTGATTAATGAATTTTAAAGTAATGTTGAAATTATGTTTAGAAACTAATCAAAGTGCATGCGTGACTAGAATGTTTGATTTATAAAGATAGCTATAACTAAGACTTTAAAAATACAGAAGAAAGAAGATACAAAAGACAAGAGAAACATGCTTTATATAGTAGTTATTTAGATCGACGCTAGTTTCAAAGAAGACGTGTTGAAACACAAGAAAGATGTTGATTTAAAAGATGTTTGCAACACAAAGAAATGTGTTTATCATAGAAATTTGTTAATCACTTGTAACACAAAGAAGTGTGTTTGTCTAGAAGACAATAGAAGCTGATTAGAAGATGCTAGAAAAGAGAAAAGATGCTGAGTCATATTTGAGTCAAATCTGAGTCAGATTCAGATCAGATCTCGACTAGATTTTGACTAGTTTTAATTATTACACAGAGAATTTGCTAGTGTTCATTGCGAATTAATTAAAGCTTCAGTCTTGTTCAATCTTAATATGCTTGTAACATTAAACTATTTTGAAAAGTCATTTCTGATCAATGCTTCTTTTATCTCTCAAAGCAATTCTTTCAAACTTTGTTCTTTAATAAATAGTGATTTTGTCATCTACATGCTGATACATGACAAGCTAGTCAATAAAATATATCAGAAACTTGAAATACAATTTATATTACTAGTAAAAGAGAAGTTAATACGAGATTATGATGAAAAGTTAGCTAGAAAGACTATTACTCATAAGATTTTATTCAATCTCACGATCAAAAGTCATAAGAAATTAACTATGTTAATGCTGATAACTGATATTGAGCATTATAAAGTTATATTGAGCAAATTTTGAATGAATAAAAATGAAATATTATTGAACATAAGACATAATACTATCATATTCTCTGATTAATTAAATATTTTTATTTCGGTTTTTTTAATTTTGTTAAATACAAAGCACTCAAGTTAATCGCGATCAACTTTGATCTCTTCAGCGACTCATAGTAATGCTTTAAAGATTCTCAAGCACTCAGTTTTGATCATTCAGAAAGAGTCATTTTTGATTTAAAACATAAACGTCATCTCTTTTTAAGCATTAGTAAAACGAAAAAAGAAGAATTAGATCAAGATTTTTGCTATGTTTATTAAAAACATTGATAGAGAAATCATTTACAATACTCAATGCAAACTAAATGTCATAAATGTCTTTTCAGTCAATGAAATAACTCAGAATCTAAAAGATATTAAAGTCAAGTTATCATCAAAGTATCAAGATTTTCTAGATGTTTTTGATCAAGTTCAGACAGACAAGCTATCATCTCATCATTTGTATGATCATAAGATAAAGCTTACTAGTGATGCAACGTCATCTCGCTGTCGAGCATATTGAATGTTTCTTTACAAGCTTCAGAAAGTAAAGAAATATCTGAACGAGAATCTTTTCAAAGAATTTATAATCTTTAGCAAAGCTTCGTATTTCTCACTCATTCTGTTCATCTTAAAAGCAAATAAAGATTTATGATTCTGCATTGACTATTGAAAATCACATGTTATTATCAAAAGAAATTGCTACTCTCTATTATTTATAGATGAGATAATTAACAAAATAATTGATTGCAAGCATCTGACTTGATTAAATATCATTTCGACTTTCAACAAACTGCAAATGCATTCTGATAGTGAGAACTATATTATCTTTATCATTGCTTTAGAAATATACAAATCAAAGATGTTATTTTTTGAACTTATTAATGATTTTGTCTCATTTCAACAGTATATGAACGACATTCTTTAAAACTTTCTAAATGACTTTTATCAAGTTTATCTAAACAACATTCTGATTTACAGCAAAACTCAACAAAAACATCAACAACATGTCAAGATGATATTAAATCATTTACGAAAAGCTGATTTACAAGTAGATATTCAAAAGTGCAAATTCAACGTAGAAGAAACTGTTTTCTTAAAAGTCATAGTTTCAGAACAAGATCTTTGTATGAATTTTATCAAAGTGAAAATCATAGTAAACTGAACTACGTTGATCAATCTAAAAGAAGTTCAAAGCTTCGTGAGATTTATTAACTTCTATCATCGTTTCATTAAGAACTTCTTAAAGCTAGTCAAATTGTTCATTCAACTGATTAGAAAAAACATGTCTTTTGTTTGAAACAAAGTCTGTGTTCAAGCTTTTGATAATTTAAAGAAACAAATCAGCTCGATCTCAGTTCTACGACATTTTAATTCAAAATAACAAACTATTCTGAAAATCAATGTCTTTAACTACGTCAAAGATGAAATACTATCTCAGTATGATGATGAGAATGTTCTTTACTCAGTAACATTCTACAGCAAAAGCATGATTCTCGCTGAATGCAATTATCACATTTATGACAAGAAATTACTAGTCATTATTCAATGTTTTGAACATTGAAGACTTAAGCTAGAATGCACGAAGCTGCTCATTCAGATGTTCATTGATTATCAGACTTTGAAAATCTTCATGAAAAATAAACAGTTAACTTGATGTCAAGTTAATTATCTAGATATTCTATTTAAGTTTAACTTTCAGATCATTTTTTGATCAGACAAAATAAATATTAAAGTCAATGCTTTAATTAGAATGTTTCTGATCGACATCTCTGAATTAACTCAGCATACTGAAGATTGCTTTCAGATCATTCTGACATTTAATAGAATAAATATTCTAGCTATTGAATCTGAAGTTGATCTCTATCAGTGAGTAAAAGATGTCAACAAGACAAATGAACTTTGCAATGAGTATAAACAAGTCATAAGCGAAAACAAGCTCAAGCTACATAGCATTGAATTGAAGCACTGTGAGATCATTGATGATGTTCTGTTCAGAAAAGATTTACTGTAAGTTTCTGAGAATATGCATATAAAATTACTAAAGAAAATTCATGATCAGTCTTTCATCTTTCACTCTGACAATCAAAGAACTACTGATTTAGTTCAACATTTTTACTATTGATCAGATCATTGAGCAACGATTAAACATTACATTTGAAACTGTCATGTTTGTTAACAAAGCAAGACATTTAAAGATAACATCAATGAACTTTTTCATTCTCTATTGATTTTATAGAAACACTGAAAAGATATAGTTATGAACTTCATCACTGAGTTATCTTTATCAAAAGATTATAACATCATTTGCATAATCATATATTGTCTCATCAAGAAACATCACTATGTTTTCTGTCATTGAAGAGATGATGACATTTCAGTTGAAGAAACGATTTGAATCATGCTATGAAACGTTGTTGTAAGACTGTTTGCATCATTTTCATGAGATAGTTAGTAAGAAAAAAGAGATTGAGATCTGAGTCAATGATAGAAAAGTCGAGAGACGTTTCTTGAGTGTACATATAAATGTCATTGCAACTTGTAGATAAAGACAGAAACATACACGTTTTACAATATCTTTCTACTAGCATGATCATTACATGTGTTCATTGTTTGCTTTCTCTGTTGCTTTGATACAACTTTTTATATCACATCTGTATTCTATTTCTTGACAACGTTTATCAACTTCATGATTTATCTAGTTCTATTGTTTCAAACAGAAACTTTCAGTTCATATCAATCATGTGACAAAGTCTTTGCAAACGACTAAAGATCACAGTTAGTTTATCAACAACTTATCATTCTGAGATCAATAATCAATTGAAATGAGCTAATCAAGATGTTGAACGCGAACTAAGAATCTACTGCAATTACATGCAGAATGATTGAACAAAATAACTATTAATGATAAAATTCAGCGAGAATTTCAATATTTTCTCAATCATCTCAATGACTTCGTTTTACTTCAATAAAAGTTTTTACTTACGAATAAGTTTCAATTCAGATACGACTGACTACAAAATTATTCATGAACGTCTTAAAACTAGAAAAGCAAATGATATTATCATTTGAATGAAAAAGCTTTTTATCTTTGATCATCAACAATTGAAAAAAATGAAGCAAATCATTGAAGCTCAAATCAATAAACATAAACAAGATGTCATTTATGAAGTAAACGACTGAATTTAATTATTCTTTAGAAATATAAAGACAATTAAATCATGTAAGAATTTGAAAGATAAACAGTTAAAACTTTATCAAATCATTGTTAAAGTTGAAATCTTTTATCATCTTTGTTTATTGATAAGCATGAAGCAGCTGCATTTGATGTTCAGTTCAAAGCTATTACATTCTTATTTCAACAATCTTTTATCAGAACAGCATTCAGAATCATCTAAATCTTTTATTATCAAAGATAATGAATATTGAAAGATAGATAATATTTTGAACTTTAGATGCTATCAAGATTAAATACAATACAAGATTAAATGAACAAGACTAGATTAAAACAACAAATGATACTATGTCAATAAAGAAGAATTCAAGAACTTAAAAGAAGTTTTAGTTGAATTTCATAAGCTTTATTCAGACAAGTCATACTAAATTAAAAAACAGTGAAAATTTTTGCGTTTCATTTGTTCTATTCATGCAAACATGAATTTTCAAAAAGAAGAGTAATATTATGAGTGTATCAAGATTGAACAAGACTGAAGCTTTAATCAATTTGCAGTGAATGTTAACAAGTTTTCTGTGTAATGATTAAAGCTAGTCAAGATCTAGTCAAAATCTGATCTGAATCTGACTCAGATTTGACTCAAATATGACTCAGCATCTTTTCTCTTTTCTAGCATCTTCTAATCAGCTTTTATTGTCTTCTAGATAAACACACTTCTTTGTGTTATGAATAGTTAATAAATGTTTATGACAAACACATTTCTTTGTGTCACAAACATCTTTCAAATCAACATCTTTCTTGTATTTCAACATGTTCTCTTTGAAACTAACGTTGATCTGAGTAACTACTATATAAAGCGTGTTTTTCTTGCTTTTTGTATCTTCTTTCTTCTGTATTCTTAAAGTTTTAGTTATAACTATCTTTATAAATCAAACATTCTAGTCATGCATGCACTTTGATTAGTTTCTAGACACGATTTCAACAAAAATAAATGAAAAATCAATGATATATTGAACTCTCAATGATATCAAAGATGACTTTAATATCAAGTTAAATGAAAAAACTATGACAATGATCTCAACTGATATAACGTTGATGATGATGAATTTATAAACATTCAAAAGATGATTGATGACTTTCATATTAAATATTCAAGAAAAGCGCACTAAGAAACAACATTCATGTAAACATGAATAGTTAAGAGAGAAGAATAATGTTATGATTTTAATCTTTATTTATTCTTCATTTAATCTTCATCTGATTTTATTTTAATTAAATCTAGTGAAAATCTGATTTAGTCATAATGTCATTGAGACTCTGCATCATATGTGTAAAACATCAATTCAATCGAGTTTAGCACAGAGTTAAGAAATACACATATAAGAATTAAGTTCTTTTCTGTAGATACTTTTCTTTCTTAGCATTTATTTATTAGTTAAATGACATTCATATGACTCGCTCTATGCTGATTTTTAACAGATCTCATGCTTCATCAGTTTGAAAAAGCAGTACTCATGAAAGAATATGCTGAGATAAGACAAGAAGAAAAGAAAGAAAGAAAGAAAGCAAAGCTGAAGAATTGATATCAACAATCTTGCACTAGCTTTGTTTATACTTATTAACATGATCAACTCACGACACTTCTACACAGATGCTAAAGCGCTGAAGAAGTCATTGCTACGCTGTCAGCTGCAAGAAAACAATACAATGCTATAAAGACTCAGAGATCAAGTCTTTAAAAGAGAATGCAGTTGTGAAAATGCATCTCATTGACTATGAATGATGCGTGTTTGCAAGACTAGTTCGCGAGATTAGATCAAAGAGATTAATGAATGAATAGAAGTAATAACTTGACAGAAGATGAAAACTCTGCGAGCTCTTGCTTTCGTTTCTTAGCAATTAATTCTATCATCAATAGAATGCTACTTTATTATCTTCTACTACGTAGTTTCACGTAAAGAGATCTCGTTGTCTCACAATGACAGATACTTTCGAGTAAATGTATACTTAATGAAATATATACTCTATAATTCACGATCATTCAATATACTACTATTCAAAAAACTTCTCAAGCTTTCGTCTTTTAATGTTGCATTAACAAGAACATCAAGATTGCATGCAGATTGCTGAGATTTTCGCTGAGCATTTAATCTGCACTGTCTCTTTCAAAAAAATGTTTCAGTCAACAGTATAAACTATAAAAAGATAAAGCTGAAGTTGAAGAAAGAATTTTGAGAGTAAAAACTCTGACTTTTACTGTCATCATGACTGAATTATTGATGACAGCTGTTGCTTTGACGACAGCTGCTTTGAAAGAAGCTTTGAAAGAAGCTTTGAAAGAAGCTTTGAAAGAAGCTTTGAAAGAAGCTTTGAAAAAGACTTTGAAAGTAGTTTTCTGCTTTGAAAGAGTTCACATCTTCATTGATTGTCTGCGTTTGTTTGCTGACTATAGTCTAGTCATGACTAAATGAAATGAAGATTTATATGTATGACTGTTTGATTTGTGAGATGATGACTAGACTTCTTTAGCGAGTTGATTGATTGCAAGACAAAATTTGCAGAGATGAATTCTCGATTTTGAAAATTCTAAAATTCAAAACACTCAATGTGAAATAGAGATACTCGATATGTGATTTCTTAAGATAGAAGTATTTTCAACTCGATGCACGTTTCGATCTCGTGCACATTCTAAACTCAATTAGCAACTCATACTTTTTTTATTATTATTCAATCATCATTCATAAAATCAAATTGCAATTAATATAAAGAGTTGTTGATATCTATATGAAGCTTTCAAGCTATAAGAATCAATCATCAAATCGCTTAGAAGCTTTGAATTGTCTTTCAGCTCGCGTAGATCTGATTTGACTTAATTCTCTTTTCATCTTCTCAATAGCAACAAAATCAGTGAATTGCTGTACTTTCACCTCTTTAGACTTCTTCTTTTGCTCTTTTTGAAGCTCTTTAACCTTCAGCTTTTGCTTCTGAATTAGACGTCGTTGCTTTAATTTCTTCGCTCGTAGCTTCTTTTTTCACTTCGCTTTCTTCTCTTGCTTCGTTTTCTTTTTTTCTCGTTTCATCTTTCTTTCAGCTATTAAACGCTGTTTCTCTAGCTTTCTAAGCTTTCTTTGTTTCTTTTCTTTCGTCTTTTGAATAGCAGCTTGCTGTTTCTCTTCGATTCTTTAAATTTGATGATCACAAGTTGTCTGAATCTTATTAGAACTAAAAAACATTTTCTTTGTCTCATTATTAATCTCTAAATCATCAAATAAAGACTTTTCACGTCGTCTGCAACTTCTCTCAATACGTATTGTTCATTGAAGATTTTCATTTTCTGCTTTCAGAAGAGCAACATCTGTAGTAAGCTTTTCAATTGTATTGTTCAACTTATGAGCTTGCGAATCAATTACTTCTTCTACAACTAACTTCATTAATCATTGAATCTTTCTTCAATCAGCTTCTGACAATGCTGAAGAAGAAGAATGACTTGAAACAGATCTAACATTCGATTTAATCTGCTTTATGATCTGTGATGAATTGAAAGACAGCAATTCTGTCTTTTCTCATTCACTTTTGATGTTGACAGATGTGAAAGCAGCTTGATATGCAGATTAAAATAGATCAAAGAAGTCTCTTTTTGATATTCGAGAAAGTTCTTGACTTTTAAAGATTCAGTCGTTCAGATTTTGCGAGTAGTAATTGATCAAAGAATTGAATAAGCTAATATTCAGAGGTTGAAGACGATGCGTAGAATGAGAAGAATATAAAGTCACGAGCATCTTGTTCTGCTCACATCAGTCAAGAAACTTCATGTTGATATGACTGTCATGCTCGTCAACGAATAGAAGACAATAATCGCGTGAATTTCTGACTTTTGACCTTGTATTTCGATCAAATACGATAGTGAGCCAAGAGTAAATCAATTCATCGTTAGTTCAGTCAGTAGCGAAGAAAGCAAAGAAGCAGAATTGCTCTTTGAAATCATATTCAGTAAGTCAGCTGTTCTGAATATTGCCTGATATCGCCTGATAAATGATCGAAGAGAGTATATGAGTCATATTCATGCAAATGATTGCAATCAAGATAATTCATTCTCTATTGTCATCTTGATCAGCACTCAGCAATTTGTCACTGTCAAGATGCTTTAAACTAAAGACTCTTCGAGTCTTTTGAAGAAGTTCAAGTAGAAAGCTCTTTTCGTTCATATTGTATGTGTTTGAAGAAAGAATCTCATATTCTTCGATTTTTTGCTTTACCTACCCTTATATTAGTATGAAACTAAACGTAATGAAGGCACTTACAAGGTCAAAATAAAGCTGATATTGATATGCATTAT